>Ga0209367_1000918_pt1 | contig 33623 bp, 17 predicted proteins | sample WorMetLIZISLAND2_FD_187412 | JGI IMG/M metagenome (GOLD analysis project Ga0209367, IMG submission 187412) | Marine gutless worms symbiont microbial communities from Max Planck institute for Marine Microbiology, Germany - Olavius geniculatus... ... | reverse complement strand
GGTTTGTAAAAATAGTAACTTTGTAGTGGAATATTGTTGTTTATTCGCGAACCATTTCCTCGATTCGATTTAATTCAATATGGCCGACACGCGTTTAGTTATGTGCTTGTACAAGTGACCGTGAACACTCCACTCGTACGAGTGAAGCTTCTACGAGCTGTAAACAGAAACCCGGACTCGTACTCGTACTCGTGTCTGTGCGAACGCAGCCTAAGTCAGTCACCAGAGGCCGCCAGATGACTGGCGGCTAGTGTTTTACTCGTACTCACCAGAGGGCATGACGTGCCTCGCTCAGCCAACGCTGTATTGGCTGGATATCGCAAAGTTTCCCTACCCCCTCTCATTTAGCACAATCGTTCGGGGTGACCCCTTTTGAACTTATGAAAAAGCTTTACGGTTCCTAAAACTAGAGTCTTCCAGGCAGCCGACGATAAAGATTTGGTGATCCTAGCTTGCACCATTTTCGAGTGATCTACCCCTGTAACAGAGGAACAGAGAGACAGAAGAGCGATGGCTAAGACGCTGCTGTTGCGCGTCCCTAAAACCCTAAAACTTTTGGACTATCGAATCTTCAGATTATCAAGCTGCCCCCACCCATATCAATGCTGACAATGGTGCCTATGGTGTGAAGAGTGGTAATCATTACGGCGATGACGTGACCCGCTACGGGAACGACTGTGGCTGTAAGTCGAGTGCTTACGATGCCATCTGCCACTCTTCCCCTTATCACAGTGACAAGTATCGTGACGACCGTGACTGCAGCTATGCTCCTCACGGCTCGGTCGTCGGCCACACAAACGATTACAATGACCATCGATGAATCTGTCACCATCATCATCACTGTCAATGCTGTTGTAACGTCGTCGCCGACTCGCCTTGGAAACATAATCATTATGACTGAAGCGGTCCACCTCCATCAGTCGGCTTCCGTCACCAGTGCCGCAATTGGCTGCCGATCCCCGGTTCTTTCCACCACGATGTTTCGGAATAGGTTCGTCACCAGCCAATGGACCATCACCATTGCTCTGAGCCAAGGCGTACTTCTCCAGCAAGGGATTGCCGGGCTGAGTTGACCTGTATGCTACATACTTCTCACCAGACTCACTTCTACGACGGTGGTGTTCGGCGTCACTGACTTGTTTAGGCCGGTCGATCGAGCTGACATGGTTAGTTATCACATGGCGATCATCTTCGTGGCGATTCTTATCAGTGGACTGAGAATGGCGATGACCGGAATATTTTGCGCCATCGTTCTGCACCGAAATGTATACACAGTCAGCAAATTAGAAGAGGCATTTTACAAGTAATCAGAATACACTACAATATTTCACAATCTATACATCGGTAAAGCCTTTCTTTCCTTACTCATGTGAGCTTGTTGCAGATTGAGCTATTAAAATTGTGAAACTAATATGAGCAATTAAAGAACGTATGTTTTACCGACAGACTTCTGAGTCAAATATATACATGGTGGGCCAAAAAAACCGGACCCATTTGAGCGTTGATAACTCAGCAATGGTTAGTGGTAGAAAGACGTGTAATACGTCAAAAGTTTCAGAATGCTGTAAAAATGAACAAATTTGCATACTGAAGCATTTAAATATTCTTTGCCTAATTTGCATAAATATGCATAACCCTTAAATTCTGCCAAATCTGACTGTAACACATTGATTTAATGTGGATATTTGAGCTTTTGTAACTTAGCGGTGTTTATTGATGGAAAAGGCGCGTAATATGCTTGTTTTTCTGTCTTTATCCAATACAGGCAGACAACAAAGAATGTCTATAGCTCTTCTTGGGAACTAATTCCAAACATATGGAGCACCTCCTGCCATATGGGATCACACATTGTCACCTGCCACGTGATACAAGTTATTAAGATCATAACCGTAGCCAGGCAAACCAAATCTTGATCAGATGGATGGGAGGAAGGCTGAAATGAGCAGCACTACCAAAAGGAATGAATGTAGAGAGATATACGAAAAAGGAAAACTACACAAAAAATACCAAGGCAGGAATGATGCTTTGTTGTCTGTCAAGTTGAATGGTACTTGCATAATACCGGACGTCATCGCGATCGCCTGTCACACAGTGAAATAAACCACACGCATCTTAACACTTCCATCCAGCATTGTTGATTATGGTACTTCATCTACTGCATACAGTAACAGTAAAGGTCCGCTACTTACTACAGTGCTTCTTACTTGAGTCAGACTGGCGTTCAGAAGCGCTTTACAACCTCCAGGCACGTAGCAGCTGATTGGCATGAGCTAATGATACCGCAGCGCACTATGCAGCCATCCATTGCCCGTGTCAGCGAACAACTAGACCTGCAGTTAGCAGCTAGCAGACATACCACTGTCCCAATCAGCCACACTAGACCTTCACTCCATAGCCCATAAGCTGCTACTCATTTCTCATCCTACTGAGTGTAGGAGGCTGTATTATAGCACATATATCATCAAGCAAACACACAGAGAATTAATCAAAGAAAGCACTGCAAAATGATTTATATAATATACTAGACCAATTCACAGACTGCACCACCTCAACTTCAACTGCTAGCCTAACATGTGGCTTCATTGGATTTTTTCTTAACTGACTAACTGTTACTCTGGGTTAGATGGGCCAACTTCTGAACTTTATATTGGAGCTGTGAAAATTAACAATAAATTAGCCATAAATTAATTGATTAGTTGATGAAATTTATTTTTCTACTTATTTTTACATATTTTTATACTGAGATATATTAACAGGAAACTGAATGCAAATGCTGATATTTACCATTACGGTGTTGGGTCACAGTTTCAACGGTCTTAACCACCCAGACCAATTCCGTGTCCTCATCGCCACTGTCATTGGAATGATGTCGACGACGTCGCTTTCCACGCCTGTGACGACTACTGGACTTGTGTCTGTGACGCCGCCTCTTTCTGCCCTCCGCCGACCCGTGAGGATTAATAGCAGAGGTGTTACTGTCAGCACCATTCGGTGGCTTAGCATCAGAAGTAGAAGACATGGCGGCTTTAGTTGATGGGACCTTCGTAGCACCATTGGCCAAATAATCACCTGCCATGCCCTGAGATTCCTTCCCAGGTTCCCGCAATTCACCATCAGCATTTGTTTTCTCGTCGCAGGTTTTAGCTGAACAAACCGTCGCAGCATCGGCTGGCTTGCACGGACTAGTGATAAGAGCTTTAGTTGAAGGGAATGTAGCACCATCAACCAAACAATCACCTGCTTCTTCCCCCTTTCCACGTGAGTCACTATCAGGATTTATCTTTTCATCTGTCTTATCCCGGGAGTTCTCTGTTGTCTGTATAGCTTTCTTCCCGGCTTCCCTCTGACTAGCAACGACAGCTTTAGTGGCAGAGATCAGTGTAGCTCCATCAACCAAGCTATCACAAGCCATGTCTCTTTCCTTCACCAGTCCCCACAATTCACCATCGTCATTTGTCTTTGCATCCACACTATCCTGTACATTCTCTGTTGTCGGCATATTTTCCTTTCCATCTCTCTGTGACCCCATCTCATCTGTGACAACAGCTGACACTGGATCTGACACTGACGGCTTCGACGACAGAGTACTTGCTGTGTGAACGTTATTACTAACTACCCGTTCGCCTATGCCGACTGCAAACTGTAGTCTCTCACCACCAATACAAGCCGGTGTCGATGGTACTGATGTTACGACGGGATCCTCGGCTGGTTTCAACTGCTGCAACGGTTCGACTGTATTCCTTATGTCTGCAGTAGTATTACTCGTGTCGGCAGTAGAATCGACACAGCTGTTGCCATTTGGTAAAGCAACATCGGCATTTCCCTTCTCATCCATCCCACAATCCTGAGCGCTCTCTGTCGGCAATGTAGCTTCTTTCCCGCTGGTGTCCAAAGATTCATCATCAGAGATGTTGTCTTCGTAAGGAACCAGTTTGTTAGCCAAAGCTGCTGACTGCCGATGATCAATTGCAGGCCTGCTACGGGAAGTGACAACTAAGCTGGTACCCGGATAAGTCCGTTGGTTCAAGCGGAATGATATTTTGCTCCGGCTATCCGTGGACTGCAACAGCGTGGTCCTGTTAGCTCCATCTCCATCACCTGAAACAAAATGCAAAGACCAAATTACAAAAGTACTGCAAAGACGTGTTTACAGCAAGAAAAACAAAAAGCCAAATTCAAGATCAAGTTCAGCAATAATTTCAAAATTCTTTTTTATAAATGCTGCCCATGTACATGTTTGGTCAGTCAGATTTTCGAACAAATAGTGGCACTGTGGTAAGACCCTAAATTCTGGGCTGTTGGAAAATCTTCTGGTTAAAAAAATTTCTTGTTCATTTGGGGCCATAAAGCCCATTTATGGAAATTTTGCGGCAAAAATTATAATTATGAGCACCCATAATTTCCTCTGTTAGAAATTTGCAGCCATCTGTCGGAAATATGCAACTTCTACCCTGCATACTTTTTTAATCCATGTCACTGCTGAAGGCCAAGAACTATTCCCAAAAGTTGTTTGCCACTGTCCAAGCAAGTGCATGAAATTCAAAAGTAAAATTTCACATACTTTTTACGACTTTTTTACTTCATGTATCAGCAGTGTTGGAAAGACAGAGACTGAAAGAAACATTAACATTAACGAGTTGGATACTGAAGACGAGCAACGAAGTCATCGACTATTCACAACTCGAGAGAATGGTACAGGGAAAAATCAAAACTGAGTCAATGAATACAACAATCTGCCCAAAAGGGCAGAATACAGCAGAAGAAGAAAAGCTTTATAATAACAGACGAGAAGCCCAGCTGTCACTAAGGAGAGCTGATCGCTTCCGAGATTAGGCGACTGATAGATTGCACTGAAAATTGCGACCAAAGCACGTTACTATTGACAGCCTGTAGAAAGTCGCCATCGCCCTCTTCAATGGCACCCCCTACAATTGCCACAATGCATTTTGTTACAGACAGACAGAGAGTTGATAACTTGTACCAAAGGCCAGACCTTTTATCCTACAGCTCAACAGTCAGCCCAATAACAAAAAAAATCGTTCAATAATATGTGGAGCAGCTAACCATTAAGCCGAATGGCACCGCTAAGTGATGGGATCAAAGGCCTGATGACAACTGTTGATGGACGGATCTGCACACCACCAGTTGTAGCTGTAGTGGTTGTTGTTATAGCCGTAGCATTAGTGTAGCAGATTGGAGCCCGATGTATGGATAACTGAGGATTGTGAGACGACTGAGCATTGTGGGATGGCGGCTGTCCTATGCTTGGCTTTGTCGCTCGTACATCAATGCTTGGACCGGCACCGCTGCGTACGACAAAGGACTGAGCATTGTGGGATGACAACTGAGGATTGTGGGACGACTGAGGAACACTGCCATTCGAAAGTGGAGTTCTGGTCAGTGACGCAGTCGGTGTCCTGACGTCTGTGTGACTGCGATCGTTGCCGCTATCACCCTGTACAAAAACGATGAAACATTCCACAATCACTTGCAATCGCTTCAATAACATCACAGTATTTACTTATCACATGGTTTATACCAGACCACACATTAAGTCATTCAGAACAATATTATGAACATCAAGAATAAAAAAATGTCCACTATTGTGCAGACATCTTAACATGTTGCAATACAGGTTATCCCTCTATCTATTCACTGGTTGTCCAGTAGGGGTCCTAACTTGAAAATAAACAAAAAATGAAAATTGATACATCACCATTTTCCAGTGCAGAAGCAACTGTTCTGCTAATTTTCAGCTCAAAAAATCAGGGTTATGGTTAAGTCACGTGGTCAGAATATTGTTCTAGTTTATCAATAGACACATATAACGTTTTTCTACAAGTTAGTCATGCACTGTCACAACTCAGCGATTAGCATGGCTATTAATAGAATAGTGCACATTTAACATAACGAACACTTTCTTATGATCAAATTCCAAACTACTGTAATCTGGCCAAAATTTGGAGATGTTCCAACAACACGCTCGATGAGGGAAGCCAATTATTATTCATGTAATTAGTATGATCTAGCAATTATGATCTTGGAGTAAACGACTGAGTTCCCGGTATTACCACGTTATAAAATCCGACACAAATATGATTTATACAATCCTACAGACGTAATAGAATGGCTGTTCTTACAGTGGTGGGTTTCGGATGTCGTACGTAGAACAGCATGTAGGCGTCTTCACACAACACATCAACGTGACTCACTGGCATTACCTGGGCAAAACAAACGCAGTATTTCTCCACTGCTTTGCAGAAATTAGAGCACACCATCAAAGAAAAAACACTGAGGTGGCTGGAACATGTACTGAGAATGAAGGACTTCAGAATACCCAACAAGGCAATACAGTGGGAATTGGGGGGGGCTACAAAAGAAAGCCGCGACGGCTAAGGAAGAACTGGATCGACATCATCAGGTGAGACCTGAAGGATATGGATACTACCTGCAAAACAGCCCAAAAACTGGCAGCACAGGTCTAAGGTAAAAAGCTATCTTTATAATTTTCACTTCTTCTTCCTTCCCAGTAATCTGCTCACTCAGCAGGCTTATTCATTCTCAATGTTCACCAGAGGCTCCTCTCCATTATTGGCTCGCTAGCTAGATCAACTCAGCCTGGCCATCCCTCCGTGGGTAGATGCAATGAGTACCAGCGATAGCTGTGACATAAACAGAACCATTGCGCTATGCACTGGCCCTGTCACCTTGCAGTGTAAACTGGTGTCTGGCTGAAGGCAAAGAACACGAAGATCAGTGCCACCCCATGGGCCTTACGTTTTACATAGATGCAAGCTTAGAAAGCCCTAAATTCAGGCAGTGTGTCTGTAAATCTGTCAATCTGTTCCTATCTATCCATGTGGTGGGCAGTATTGACAGAACAAATGAGGTCATAGCCAATCAACAATTGGCCGTGGCCTCAGGGATGAGATACATGCACAGATACGGCAAAATCCGGTTGGGTATTTGGCTAAACACACCTAAAAACTGTTAAACCCCCCCCCAATTAACCCAATTTCCTGTTCCAATAAAGAAATATTTTATCATGGCTTTGAAGTTTCTAAAACAATTATGTTATCACGTTTTAATATTTCTTTTATTATTACTATTTGTACATCCATCATTCTAGCTACAAAATTTGTAACCAATAAAAAGCAGCAAATGCTACGGCATCATTCACTTTGTACCAGCGCCCATATGGTGCCAATACGAAGCAGTAGTAATACTGTGACCATTTCTAACTCCTTATTTTACCAGATTTTAAAATTTTATTATTATTACTCCGACACTCTTTGTTCCAGCTACTTTGCATACAACATCTGTAACATATAAAAATAGTAAGCGATTAATGAGTAATTAATAAAATATTATTATTCATTCATACCATGGCATCGTTCATCTTGTACCAGCGCCCGGATGGTGCCAGTACGAAGCAGTAGTAGTGACCACTGGTCGTCTGCATCCCATAATGCACCAGCACCGCGTAGAGCCGGTACGTCACTGGCGAATTGTTCACTTCCGTCACAAATGGGCGTAGGTCCAACGTCGACGTAAAGTTTAGATGTCGGTTGAGCTTATACCCTGCCGCAGCACCGCCAACGTAGCGCTTTAGTTGTATCGTCAGTACATTGGGCGGCGTGTGAATCATGAAGCGCTTGCATGCACGCACTTTCTGCTGACAACTGTGATAACAGCAAAACATTGCATTTTTAACACCATCATCGAGGCATTTAATGTGGCCTGAATAATATGAGAATCAACTTTACTATAGGACTATGAGTTCTACAGTGTTATGTCTGGTCGGTTCTGTTGTATGGGTGTGAAACGTGGACAATTTTGAAAGTGATGAAGGACAGGTTGATGGCCGTGGAAGTTTGGTTCTTGCGAAGGATGCTAAAGATATTGTGGACAGAAAAGAAAAGTAACGAGGAAACTGTATTTAAAGAGGCAAAGGTGCACCGCACACTAATGAAAAGAATACGTCAATGACAACTAGCTTTCCTGGGGCATGAGTTGAAAAAGCATGGTCTGGAAAACTTGGTGGTGACGAGAAAGATCGATGGGAGGAAAGCGCGAGAGCGTCAAAGACTGAAGTATCTGGACAGCTTCTGTGTGATGGGTGAAAGTTTGAAGACAAGTAAACTATCTAGATATATAACCAACACCAAGGTCAACTCAACCTTTCATCCTTCGGGAGTAGGTAAATCCAGTACCAGCCTATCTGGCTGGGGTTAAAGCGGGTCGCTTTCACCTGTGTCGGGTGGCAGGTAACACTGTGTGATCCCATACGGCAGGTGACGCTTGGTAGCTCTGAGATGGCCTTCCCATTAAAAGCCATATCACCACCTTTAGCCTTTCTAACCTTTAACCTTTAATGAGAATCACAAACGAAAGAGCATACCAGTAAGTACACTATCTTATCATACAAATCACTTTAACCATTATCCTTTAGACATGAAAATCTCATACACCATTTATCAGCTTTAGTCCGAGGATAAAATAACACTTTGTAATTAACATAACACATATTATCCAAAAACACAACAAGTATTGCCAATTTATATAGAGTTTCTTGAATAAACATAAACTCACCTTTCGCAGTTGTAAGAGTTTTCACGGTCAAGTATTTCACGTCGGGTGTAAGCTTCTAATGCCTGGTGCAGGCTGCTCACATCCTGAAGCAATAAATACAAACTACAATTATCATGAAATTGTTCCTCTTCTCATATGATATGGACTACACTCTTTTTCAAAAAAAAAATCGACCTAGATCCGACAGATTTGTCAGACAAGATCAGTGAAAGAAACGCTTTGGCTTTCTGTTGTTGTTTCTGCCGTGTCAAACAGAAGCTGTACCCGCGAGGTTTCATATGTGCATGACAAGTCTTTATTAAAAATTTTGGTTGGCTGAGGGTCAAAGTTTGCATTTTCCCATAGACTTTGAAGGTCATCCTTACAACACTCACACTACTGTGTGAGGTGTGATCTCTCCACAAAGTCAGATTTTTCTCAAGATGCCTACGAAGAAATCTGGATCTGATTTAGAATACACAGCATTTCGCTCGGAGCTGATTTAGAACGAATTTAAGCAGCTCAGACTGCTTGGTGTCATTACAAGTGAAATACAGGTGCAGCAAAAAGTAGCCCCCTAAAGTTTTTTGCTGTTCAGCAGCCGTTCAGCATTTTAATCTGAAATTTTACACCTTTATTTACTAAATTGTTCTAAGGCTAAATGCCAAATAAAATTTGATTCCATTGAAAAATGACAAAGTTATAGATTTTTTAACATGACCGCCTACCGATTTTTTCAGTGTGAAAAAATGTTCAAGCTACAACACCAGTTCAATAACATCGTTGAAACAAGTCAAACAACACAGTTAACTAATGATCAGATGCCAGAATTCCATTGTCACTGTGAATGTTCGAAGTGTCCACCGACAGCTCCAAGCTCCAACACAAGCCTTCAGTCGCTTAATTTGAGAAGTCTTTCACAGTCTTGTCGATCGCTCCTTGTGGTAGGTTGCTCCAGATAACCTGAAGCGATTCCTTGAGTTCGGCGATTGTTTTTGGCTTTGTTTTATGCTTGCAGTAAGCCTCCAACATTGCACACCACATGTGATAGTCCACTGGGTTTGTTTTCGGTGAATATGAAGACCATTGGTCTTTTGTGATGAAATCTGGATTGTTGGCCCGCAGCCAGTTCCGTGCGCTGCACGCTGTGTGTGCTGGCGTGTCGTTCTGCTGGAAGATGAACCCGGTGGGCAGCCGGCAATTGCTTTAAAAGAACGATAATTTAGTGATAATTTATGAACAAAATAAATTACTGTTTGTCAAGGCGTCACTGTGACGTCATCGTCAGTAACGTGGTAACCAGTTTTTGAAAATTAAATAGCATTTTTAGCTTGAACATTTTTAATGCTGAAAAATCAATAGGCGGTCACGTTCAGAAGTCTATAATTCCGTTGTTTTTCAACAGAATCATATTTCACTTGGCAGTTAAATGTAAAACGTTTTGGAAAATAAACACGTAAAATTTCAAGTTAAAATTCCTAGCAGTTGCTGAGAAAATGGCAAAAAAACTTTAGGGGGCTACTTTTTTGCCGCACCCTGTATATCGCTATTGCTCCATAGCATCTTGTCCAGTTGTCCCAGGGCTGAGAAACTCTGGTACCTGGCGGTTTTTATTGGGTTAACCCACCTAAAAACTGACCACTAAAAACCCACCCTAAAAAGCACCAAAGCTTAATCAAATTTGAATTTCTTGCTCCACCGATTATATTGCGTCCAGTGTGAGTAACCAAGTACCAATGTTTCACAGTCAATGAAATCTTGCTGAAATTTTGAAATGACTTACAATAATCAGCAAGTATACAATCACTATCACTTTGATTCTCACTGGCTTGTATGCTATGTCATTCAAAACTGGTGTTTTAAAAAGTATTAATTAAGAAAAAGATGACATATTTACATCCCAACTTAATGTTAGCTGCCACAAAAAAGTTAATATCTGGCAAAACTGGATTTAGCCTCATATACTGAAATCTGGTAGAAAACCAGTTATCTGAGTATTGCTAGATGGTACACAGCAGATACCTTGACTTCAAGGCTGATGTCCAGAAACGCTTCGTATGTGTTTGACACGGCCTTGCAGCTATCACACACCACTGCATAGTCCACAGACATCAAATATATTAGACAAAAATGACAATTCATCACATGAAACAAACTGACTCATATGACGATGCAATACAAATGCGGCACAAGAAGGACAACACAAATGATATCCGTTATCCATTAGTAATAAATTCACCGAATTTCATCACCAGTCTCAATTGCATGGTGCAATATATTCAGCAATAAACGCAGTGACTCACTAAAAGAAAACAAAAAACTGCCAGCAAGAAAAAATGCTTCTCTCTTTAAAAACGAGTATGTCCTGAATAACTTATGGCACCAAACTGCCTACACTCTACTGATGTGAAATAATCACAAAGCTACTCCTTTCCTTGCAAAATCACACGCAAAATGCAGCCGGCTAAAAGAATCACTGATCTTGACAGACTAAAAAAAGCAGAAGTTCTATGATGGCGAGAATACTAAAGTGTATGTACAATGTAGACAGTGCAATACGCCAGCAGACAAGCTCACATGTCTGCCGGCACCTGAGCAGTGTCTTTATATTAATCTTGGTCTCACACTGACTCCACTCCTCACAAAGCTGTCCTTACATTCCAGTAAATTGACTGACCAATCATTCTGTACAACCGACAGTGTTGGGAGCCGTGTGGACCAGATTCGAGCAATTTACACAAACTCAATTCAACACTTTTTACATTTAACTACTTTATATATAAGAGACGGCAAAAAAGCAAACCAGGTCATGCCCCATCAGGAGCATAGGCGGTGTGCTCATCTCCCATACATTGGCCGTTGAGCCGGTAGGTGGATAGACCACTTAAGTCCGTGACGCATGGCCAGTGTGACGCCACACCTATGGTTACCTTCCCAGCCGTGGGGCATCACCGCACTTTGGCCGCTATCAAATTATACTGCTTGGTGAACAGAGGCACATGTGTGTGAACAACATGCCCAAGATTGTTACCTGGCAGTGCCCTGACTCAGAGTTGATCGTGGGACCTTTCCGTCGCCAGTCTTGCTCATTACCGTTACACCACCAAGCACACCTCCCACCTCCCGGGCATTCCGGTCGCTAAGTGGTTACTTACTACTCGACTAAGTGACTGTCTGCGAACAGGTAAACCATCTCAGTACACAGCCAACAGCAAGGTCAACTCAGCCTTCCATCCCTTCAAGGTAGGTAAATCGAGTACCAGCCTGTATGATTGGGGTAAAACTGGATACATTCACCTGTGTCATGTTTTTCGATTTTATACAGTTACCGCAGTGTACCACAAATGTCTACCAAAGTTCATGGTGACACAAAAGTAGTTAATGTATGCGAGGCAAATACCAATGTAACAAAAAAAATTAATCTATTAAGCAGCATATTAAAATAACTGAAAAATTGTACGATTTGTGAAACTTGCCCTGGCTGCGTAGATATCCACCAAAGATCTGATGTAGCAATGTGGTTTCTTTGCTGAAGTGATCCAAACTATCACAAGAACAACATTTGCCATTTTCACAGCAATTCTGCTTCTACTACACTATCAGTAATGACACCAACAGTCCAACTATTCATGAATATGTCATTAATAGTATGTAAGTGAAAATTACTAGTAAGTAACAAAGTAAGTAATAGTTTAATGCATGTATTGTACATACACGCAAACATGAAATGCAGTGCAATATATATAACTTATCGAGCATAACCTAAACAGACATTGATATAACAGAACCATTTAGACTGAGCATGAACAATGAAAAATTGTCAATAAGTATTTTAATAGTACAGCAAAATGAAAACAGAATATTTATTACAGCTTACTATATAAAGCTATTGAACCGCTGCATTAATGAATCCACCAATGCACAGAACTTTCACTTTGGCAGTATATCCATTTAGCAGGCTTACAATCTTAATCATGTCCTAATGCTCCTACCTACCTTCAGCTGCTTTCTTTACTATATGCATAATTGTAATAAACTGTCCTTTTTAAAGGCATCACTATGCGGTAATATCGTTCTACAGTATCACACACTTCGACTAACCGCATGCAAGATGGTATGGTGTTTTGTACGATTATTACGACTGATAGTTAGCTAACTGGCAGAAGTCAGCCGGTTAGGTTTTTAGCCATTTAGTCCATAGTTGGTGCCATGGAAGAGCTGAGTAATGCAAACCTGTCAGTTAGCATCTAACATAAGTGGCCAGTTAGTAACGAGAAACCCAGTTTAAAACAACTTCACAAGTTCAGATACACTGCACACAAAGGAGGTAGATGCAGACAGGATCTGGCTTACTGGTTACAATTGATGAGCAGTCGTTTCTGCATGGCATCGACCAGACAGCGCAGAAATTCGTGCGCATCTTCCTGCTTGTATCGCTCCATGTGACGAGCAATCGCTGCAACATGGCAGCACAAATGCACTGGAAATACTGACAATTTACAACATAATCAACAAGAAAAAGCCCAGCTAATGCAAAGGGGAATGCGCGACAGCGGTGCATGTTTGAAGGTCCACTGCAAACAAATCTAAGCTCATCGATCCAGCCACTGATATTGGGTACGATGTATTTACATATACCAGATGGCACCACTGTTTCGCGTGAGTGCTGCTGCTCTTGAAATGTGTGTTGCAGTCCAAAATCTCCGAAAAATTAATAAAACCCCTATTTTTGCGTTCAAGGTCATCCAAGGTCATTTATCTCTATGGCAATCGAGAGCCAGTGTATGACTTTCTGTTAGTGACTAATAGTAACCTAGGCCCTATCTCGCACAATTATTGAGATACAGCGACTTATTGGCTAAAAATCACAAATTTTGCCCACCCCCTCTGATTTAGCACCCTCATTCGAGGTGACCCCCTTTGAATTCATGAAAAAGCTTTGCAGTTCCTGAAACTAGAGTCTTCGGGGCAGCCGAAGGGGAAAATTTGGTAATCGTAGCTTAGACCATTTTTGACTGATCCTCCCGTGTGTCAGACAGACAGACAGACAGAATTGCGATGACTAAGACGCACACGTGTAAAAACCAAAAAATGCTCTTCATACAACACATGATGAATAAAATTACCAGTATTGTCCTAAATGCAGGTGATTTTGGATGAAAGTTGATAATCGTTATGTACACAGGCATGGCTGAAATATGCTGTACTATGCACAGTTGGTAACAGTCGATGAAAAGGGTGTATGGGTGTATTTAAACTTACAACCGTATTCTGTCATATAAAGTGATGACATCTGATGTACAAAATGCTTAGGAAATAAATCAGCTGCTACACTAATTCCTTTACTAAGGTTTCTGCACTCACTATTTTACAGTTTACAATTACATGTGTCAGAAGTAATAAGCAAAAGACATATGCCATCACCGACAACTGTGTTCCTCTACAACCAACGCAGCTGTTGTCGTGAGGACATGGACCCAGTTCGGGGAAACGCGCCTTCTTCGTCTGCGGTCCAAAGATCTGGAACCAGATTCCTCCCAACATCAAGAACACTGATTCTGCTCCGGCTTCTTTTCACAAAAGCCTCAAAGCTCACCTGCTCGGTTGTAGACAGGGCACTATAACATTGATTATTATGCCTATATTTGATTATGATTAAAGTAAGTTTGACGCTAACCTTGGAGACGGTCAAGTATTGCAAAGGGTTTCAATGTCCTGCTTGGAGTTGTGAAACATGTCACTATATGACGCTGCATGTTGCACATAATGCACTGCTCTGGGCACAAAATGTCTCCTGAAAACAATGTACACAATTGAATGCCAGTTTAAATTTTCAAAAACTACGTATCAGTCTAATTAACCAACATAGAAACATATGTTCTACAGGTAGTTTTAAGGCAAACAAGAGAACTAGTTGGCTCTAATCTTCAAGTCATCATTTAAACTTTTTATATAGTCCTACTCCTCCTTGCCAACAATCCTCAAAAAAATTCCTTGGAAATGCACTCTGACTAGCTGCATCAGCTACAAAGAGTACCAGTAGTTTGCTATAAAAATATGATCAAACTGACAAATTAAAAATAACAACTGAATGAACAGAACTGTCCAGTCCAGTGCTGTCCAACCCGCAACCCGCGAGGGGATTTCATGTGGCCCGCCATCGTCCCACATAAATTGTAGTTTTGGTCCGGTGATTAGTCAGATGAAATCAACTTGCAAAATTCAACTATGTTTGATGATTTTTTGCATTTTCAAATTTCAGAAAAATGGGCAAATTTGCGGTTTACATTGAACATTCGGAAGTAAAAAGTGTTTCAGCTTTAGGGGGGCTTCGCCCCCCTCACCCCTGACTAGGGGCTCTGCTCCTGGACCCCGCTGGAGGCTCCGCCCCCAGGCTCCCCTTATAGGCTCGTGCTCCACGCGCTCGCCATGGCCCCCCTTGATTGCGGCCCGCCAGCTGGTGGAAAATTGACTAAGTGGCCCGCGGTGTCAAAAAGGTTGGACAGCACTGGTCTAGTCTATAAAGAAGACTGTTATAACAATTCAATTTCTATCACTTAAATAATAACATACTTAAGATTTCATGTAACAACATTAGCAAAGTAGCAGTAGAAATATAAAAAGAAACTCGGATGATAAATTGAAAACGAAATGCAGATATTTATTACATTTTAACCTAAATAAAATTCACAGGCAGTGAAAACAGCATGACTGTGTAAGTCATATTATTTCACGGCTATCATTTTTATTAAACCTGAGTTGAGTTGAGTTGATCGTAAATTTGTGGCAAGTTCCTCACAGTAAAACTATGAAAATGCCAACTGAAATGCCAGCTGCGAAACATGCCTATAATCTGAAAGTTCAATAGTCCATAGGTGTATACTGCAACATGCATTTCCACTAACTCTATCTCTCACCCTAACCCTTACCCCAGTGATTTTCAACCGGGGTTCCGCGGAGCTCAAGGGTTCCGCGAGCGTCTGCCAAGGTTTCCGCAGCTGGCCTGCAGTGAAAATGATCTAGCTTGCGAAATTACGCCAGACAATGTCGTAGAAATACTCAGCATCGATTTTTTGTTTAAAATTGCGTTTCTACGCATCTTTTTTGCACAGACTTACTGTGTTGAATCATTTTTGTTGTTAATAAAATTTTGGCAGTTTGCATTTTAGGCCTATATTACGTATTGATAAAAATTATGGTTACAAATAGAAAATCGTTTGGCCATTTTCTTAGTTAATTCAACTCTTTAAAAACTCAGCTAAAGAGAATTAAAAAGACACTTAGGCCTGTTTTTTTTTCCGAGAGCGTTCACGTGATAAATTTTCTGGGTTGGTGGCGGGGCTAAGCCGCCGTCGACGACTGCATCGCCCGTCGTGTTTGGTTAAATACAATAACATACTGTTGCCTATTAATGCGATCAAATTTCATATTATAATTTTATTGTTAATCTTTGTCTGCTTTGTCATCCTCATGACGGCTCTCTCCACAATGCCCTGCTAGGGAAATGAGTCTAGCTTCTACCTCGCGTACGTCGCTAGACTGATATGGATCAATTCATGGGGTTCCGTGAGTGACCTTCACGCTTGTGTAGGGTTCCGCTGCAACAAAAAGGTTGAAAAACACTGCCTTACCCTAACCCTACTCTGAAATGAGAGGAAATGTGGGGATTGCATCAACGACATCAACATTTGTAGAAGTGCATAAGAAAAAGCCCAAAACTTTTGGACCATCAAACTTTCGAGCTATCAAACCTTCGGATTATCGAGCTGCCCCTGGAACATTCACTTAATACTTGCAGGCAAAACGAAACGCAACTTACTTTTGTGTCCCTCGAACAGGAAATAGTTGGCCAGTGGGGGAGTGAAAGTCAGGCACTGCAAGACTGAGTTGAGAAAACAGGAATTTCCAGCGTTCCACAAACCGACCGGCTCCCGATACTTTGGTACAGCCTGATGCCAGTTTACGCAGACCTTTTCACGTGGATAGAGAACCACAGCCGGGTGCTGGAATGTACTGCCGGCAGCTGCGGACACTTGACTACCACCGGAATATGCTTTCAGAACATGAGAGAGTGATCCATTCTCTTTCGCCTCAAGAGAGCCCTTAGACTCCTTGCCTAGCAGTTGCTGTGAACAAGCCGGGGAAGCTCTGACAGCACGAAACTGGCTGCACGGTGAATTTACAGCACTGGATATATTTGGCACAGCCATGGCATTCACGCCGTTGGCATTGCCCCTACTGGGGTAAGGCAATGGACAACCACCTCCAGCCAGACTCATCAGACTTTGTTGTCATGTAGCACGACGACGTCTGCAGTCAGCAAGATAATTGTTGTTTCCCAGTTTCAGCAGATCACAGATATTCAGCCTGCAACAGAAATAACACAGTACTTAGTAAGAAAATACCTGTACCGGTATATAACTCGCCCAATCTAGCAACCCTGCGAATGAGTCACTCTGAGTTTTAGTTTTTGTATTGCATTTTATACGATTTTAGGTGTATTTTTTTATGTATGTGAGACTGTGCTGCCATTGGCACAATAAACAATGTATGTATGAATGTATTATGCTGATCTAAAGCAGTGGCACTATTTACCAAAAAAATACCCAAAACCACCAAAAAATTCTGTAGATATCAAAATTCCCGACTTTTCCAGTCATGAAATGACAATTTCTCTGACCTAACCGAAACAATAACCCTATCGCACAAATGTCAGAAATGGTACACTATACCAAAAAGTAATGAAACCGTATTAATGCAGCAATATGCAAATGACAAAAAGCCCTGGTCGGAGGGGGGGCAGGAGGGTGAAGCCTCCCCTGAAGCCGAAACACTTCTAGCTTTTGGAAGTTTAATCGAAGCTGCAAATTTGCCTGCTTTTTAGTATTTGGAGGCACAAAAAATCACAAATATCTGTAGTTTGCATGATCCAAAATCATTTTCCCTGACTTTTCAAAAATAATATTTTTCCCTCACCTTTCCCAGACCACACAAATTCCCCGACTTTTTCAGTTTTCCCTGACTTCTAGAAACCCTGAATTTAAAGTACACACACAAGATAACTTTGTGCACGGGAGATTTATAACCTGTTAAATCTATCTTATGCTTTATCGTCATCACTGCGTGTTGTCAAACCCATCATTTTCACTGTTTGGTCCTCTAATTTCTGGTTCACAGAATACCTGTTGGTTGTGTACCTTGTGTGCAATATTCCTATTTTGTAACACACCGCAACTGTGCAAACAATCAGCCATAAATGGTTTCTAACCTAAAGCTTAAGTCTAAATCTGCCACTTAGTGAATCTGAAAGCATGCAAGCCAGTGGTGTAATACCGAAGTATTAAAATTTGCCATTGATGCAAAAATATACAGGGTAGTTAACTCTTCTTCTTCTTCTTCGGAGTACGGTCAAACTTCAACAAGTTGAAGACTCCTGATAATACTGATAAGTTACGTAACAATTTGAAGAATTTGGTTGAATGGTCAGTTAGGTGTCTGGCTTTTCGCCCTTTGCTGGTTTGCCCCCTGGCTTGTTCGCCCTCTGGCTCTTTCGCCGCCTGGCTGATTCGCCACCTGGCTATTTCGCCCCCTGTGCCTGGCTGATTCCCTCCATGGCTTATTCGCCCCCTGGCTGATTAGGGGATCGGAATTTTAGACTGCTGAAATCTACGTTTAATGCTAAAAATTTCATACGCAGGTAGTCTTGAAGTCCTTGGATAAATTTTGCAGGCCGAAAAACATTTTCCGTCATAAACCGGCACGTTTGCATACCGAATAGAGTCGATTTTCATCATTCGAACGACACACACTGCCACTATAAATAAACATAGGACGTAATGACAAAGCAGCTTACCACTCAAACACACACATGCGCAAAAATGATACACAAAACGTTAAAATCACTATATATCGACGACATTCATTATTTACAAAGTTATAAACACGATGGCCGACCATAGATACAAAATTTTAGAATAACATATATATTCTATGCCAATTTTATGTAAACAATTCTATGTATTCTATGTAAACAAAAAGTCTTGAGGGTGAATTTTTATAACTTCCGTAAGATTTGTTTTAATAATTTGTAAGAGAATTTTATAGAATTGTAATAATTCTGGTGCGGGTACTGCTTTGTGAGACGTTTCTGACGGTTAACAGTTATGGTCGAACTCGAGTCATTAGATGACGTGGGCGTGGCAGGACGGGGAGGCTAGTCGCTATTGTGACGGTTCCTATTCTGACACTGCCTATGCCGTCATATATGGTTACGTATACTCTCAAGGTTGGGATTAGTAATAGGGTTGGAATAGGAATAAACTGCATCTTTGGCTACGGCGTACACAAACTGTTACGTTATTTCCACATCTACAGGTATGTAACGTAATGGCTGTTAGAATAGCATCTGTTGAAATATGAAACTGTAATCTTACAGAACTGCGATCGTAAAACTTGAAAGGCTGGTGGAATCTCAAGATCAGATATCAGGTCGCAGTCCAAGATAGACAATCTGTTCTTACTAGTGCCGTGCTATTTTCTAAGCAGTTTATTATGCAAGTAGTCTGTGGGACTGTGGTTAGCTTTGCATTATGGTTAAATACTTGACCACTTGTCTGATGATTTAGTAAGTGAAACTGTTATAAATTGAGATGGCGCGAGTTACTGCGCAGGCGGCATGGTCAGTCAGTGCCATCGACCTCCGTCGAGATCTACATTGGCTGCCAATCAGACAGTGTGTTATCTATAAACTATCTGTATTGACACATAAAGCGCTTTATACAGTACAACCGTATTATCTAGCTGATTTTATACAACCATATATATCGTTTAGAACATTGCGATCTGCTAACTGCCACCTTTTTGCTGTTCCTTCATGTCCTAGACCTTTTTTTGCCTCTCGAATTCTCGAGCTTTTTGTGTATTCTTGCCTAATAACTGGAATTCTCTTTCCCTTCACATACGTTCATCTGACAGTCTTGCTACTTTTAAATCTTGTCTTAAATCTCACCTTTTTGCCTGTTTAAGCAATCATGTCTAGTCACCCACACGCCAGCGCCTCAGATTTCTTTGTCGATTTCTGGCACTATATGAATGTTTTTATTGATTATTGGTTGATTAATTGGAAGGCTAGTATTGACGTTGATGCTGACCTTTTCCATGCATTCATCTCTTTGTGTGGCTAATGATTTTCAGTTCAGTGCATTGGATTTTGTTGCTGATTTTTTATTTTGTTTTTTTTATCATATATGGTGACATGATAGGTCATGAACGATTTTAAATGGCATATAAGCTATGCTAAAGGTATCAAATAATTATTGTTTGTTAGTGTTTAGGGAAATTTAATACAATATTGTGTGAAAAATATCACAATCATTCATTACTTGCGCAATTTATATGATGCAGCGTAATGACATCAACAAAAAACCGGTAATGTCACGCAGACCAGCACTGACTTAACGCGTGAAGGAGCAGGATGGTGCTTATGCGCATACATCAAAGGCTACAAGTACAATCACCTGGCTGGATGCAAATATTAAACACTACATTCCACCAGAGGACCAGCTGCCTAACTCACCTGATTTATGTCCGATTGCGAACATTTGGAGCATTATGGCAACAGATGTTTATTCTGACCCTGAGTCTCAGTCACTGTGAGCATTAAAGCATCATCTCCGAAAAGCATGGAAATCAATTTCCCTGTCAGCATTTCAAAATCTTATTGGTTGAATGCCTAACCAACTAATAGTGGTCGTTAATTAAGAACAAAGAAGAACCATTTCATACTAACAGTGGTGCGGTACACATGGACAGCGACCTCGCTTGATGTTAACGTTTATTGGTCCATTGTTATGCAGATTTAACGGTGGTGTTATACAAATGAGAATTATAAATGCTGTATAACTGCTACAACGCTGAAATTTTACACAAAGAATTTCACTGAAACTATCTAAAAGGAGATTTTTTAAATAATAGACTTATGTCTGAAATTGAAGTCGTTCGCGATTTATCGTGTTACCCTATATTTTTTATAAAACTGTTTTGGATTATTTATATGTTATTAGTACACTCTGTGTACATACAATCTTCATATTAAGTAAATAAATAATGCGTGTATTTTGTGTATTCAATAGGTAGAGTTATCATTTAGTTTGGTCGTTGACAGCAATTCATCGTTGATGGCAGCTGGAGTGCCTGTGAATGTTAATGGCTGGGTCTATCAACGGACACTTGGCAGTGGAGGCTTTGGTGCAGTTTACCTTTATCACAATGAGGTCTCTGTTCAATACGATGACATGCTTTTTGTTGCCTTCTATTTGCGAGAATGTATAGTCTTCAGGGTAACAAAAAATATGTTTTGATTTTAGATTGTAGTTACAGACCACATTAGTTTTGTTACACTACAACCAGGGATGATATTGAATTAAGTTAGAAAATTAGAACTTTACATATCTCAGTTTGGGATGTTTTATATGTTTCTGCTAATGAAATTTTTTTTGAAATTTGAATTAAATTAGAAGTTTTTGAAAGCTGGGATGAAAACAGGCACACCGCACAATGCACCCTCCCTGTATACATGGTTACCAACTCGCAGTGTAAACTGGTGCCTGGCTGAGGGCTAAGGAAATGGAGATCAGTGCCACCCTGTGCGCATTATCGCTTGGGAAGCACTTCACGTTTACTTTCTGTTTATGTGTCAATTGTATGAAACAGAACACAGGGACAACAGTAGCCATAAAGCAGTGTCGTCAGTCGAGTGACATATCGGAGAAGAATAAGTCGCGTTGGCGCCAGGAGTGTGACATCATGCTACGACTTAATCATCCGAACGTTGTGCGTGGTGTTGAATTGCCGGATGAACTGAAGTCTCAGCTCACTGTGGGTGATATGCCCGTGCTGGCCATGGAGTACTGTCAACTGGGCGACCTACGGCGGGTAACGGCAATTGCTCATGGCCTGTTTCTGTATACAAACTGTGGTGCAGGTTAGGCCAAGTGGTCAAAGAAAGGGGTAAAATGGAGGCACTGCATCCCCCCAGTTTTTACTTCTAGTCTGTATAGTTCCGTTACCTGTGGTCAAGTAACTCGGAGGAAAACTGGTGCCACCAAATGTCAGATTTTAAGGTTAAAATGCACCAAATTTCATTTTCACTGGTGCTCTGCTCCAGACCAGGAACTTACAGCACTCCCACTGACATCCCAGCTGTATTTAAGGGGCCTACTTCTGATCAGAGAGGGAGAGAGGGGAAGGGAATGGGGTTGGAGATGGAGATAAAAGGAGGAAAGAGGAGGAAGGATGAGGGAAAGAGAACTGTAGAGTTCCCCAAATTCTGTGATACAAATTATAGAGCGCATTTATATTTACCAGTATTATGTATTGTATTATATATGTTTATATATTCCAACCATGTAGCAAATTTTCATGGCAATCGGTTGAGCGAGCTTGGAGATCTCGTGGTGCTCTTTTGCGAATGTCACTACAGCACATTATCTGATACCCATTAGAGATAATAAATGATATAATGCCCTTCACTCTCAAACCCCTCAACAGATTTTTCCGAAACTTGCTCTCAATTTTTTTCACATAGGTGTCGTCCTTTCCATTAATTTTGGTCTTGGTCTGCTGTCTGGTTTCGGAGGAGAAGTGGTAATCAAAAAGTAAATGCGAAGAAGTCGGAAAAAAAACAAATTAAAAACGTAAGGTCTCAGTTTGCTAACCTACGGACGGATTTATTATTATAGGTGCTAGTCGTTAGTGAAAGGTAATAGGAGGTGTGGTTGACAAGGCTCCGTGACAGATTGTTCGCAGTCGCCAGCCCACGAGTCTGGAACAGTTTTTTGGCTTTCGAGGCTGCGAGCTGTTATAGAGGATTACAAGCAGTTCAAAACAGTTTGGACTTTTGTTTTTAGGCACGATGTATGAATTTGTTTAATTGTTTTATTATCATCATTATTATTTTTGTTTCCCCTGGTAGTAAAGGTTCCCGGAGGTTAAAAACAAATAAGTTAAAAAGAAAATGCTGTAGTGACTAGAGGTCTGGTGTATCGTTGGGATACACAAGTTAATAGTAATTATTATTCTTATTATCAGTTGTATTATGTAGGTTTTGATTCGGCCAGAAAACTGTTGTGGACTGGCTGAAAGTCAAGTCCGACACGTTGCACGTGACATATCATCCGCGGTCGAGTATTTGCATTCACGGCGAGTTATTCACCGTGATCTGAAGCCAGAGAATATTGTGATGCAGCCAGCTGAGAATAGTCAGGTATCAATGCCAACTGTGAGAACTTACGCAGTGACCACTTGTCTGGAAAACAGGGAAATGTCTGCGATTTTAGTCAAAATCAGCTAAGCGTCAGGAAAAAATCTTGTCAGGGAATTATGCTCAGAAGTTGTTGTTGAAAAAAATTATCCAGAAATTACGCCAACAGGTTTTTTAGTATTACTCACTTAGTATTTCATGCTGTTTTTTTCTGCTGTTTATTGCTGAATTTCTAATATTTATATCCAAGTTATATTTTAGATACTACTAGGGTTAGGTCGTCATAGTTGAGTAGCAATTAAAATGGTTAGGAGTGCTGCGAATCATCTGGGAATTATTTGGGAATTTCTTAATGTCTAGAGACTAGTCACTCTCAAGTTAGTCCGAGTAGAATGATTTGAGAGTTTAGATATTATGCATGTCTGTGCCAACTGCTATAGTTACAGCTCTATAGCTCTTTATGGGAAATGCATGGCAGAGCTACGGAGCATCACCTTCCATGTGGAATTGCAGAGTATTACCTGTCACCCAACACAGGTGATCACACCCTGCCTTAATTCTAGCTATTCAGTCAGATACTCGATTTACCTATCCCCGAGGGATGGGAGGCTGAGTTGACCTTAGTGATGCTCCTATACCGAGATGGACAGTCACCCATCCAAGTAGTAACCACTTGACAGCAACCCAACCAGGAGTTGAACCCACAACCTTTTGATCATATGTCTAACACTCTGCTGTCACATCACCAAACTGCCTGTGAAATATGTTATGTTTGTGATTTCATTGTATGGCAGCAGAAAATTTTCATATGTTCAGAATTTGTTGCTAATGAAACGGATAAAATAAATAATTTGCATCATTTGGGTTTTATAGATATCATTGAGAATGTGTTTGTAATGAATGTAACAGATAGAATTATTTGTGTAAAATTGTAGATATTGTACAAGCTGATTGATCTCGGATATGCAAAGGATTTAACAAATGATAGCACGTGTACTTCCTTTGTCGGAACTATGCAATATCTGGTCAGTTTCTGTCACTTTTTGTGTGTTATTTAACTACACGGTGTTTCATAAAACAGCCCCTTTTTTCTGTCATAATTCACTCAAATGATCATTTTGCATGCAATTTTTACCAGTTGTAGCTGAAAAATACTAAAAAAATTCAACAAAATATGGCAGTTGATTAAATATTTTTTTTCTAGTCGTGATGTAACGCTGACGTCGTAATGTGTCATGGTTACAAGCTTGCTAGCCTCAACTGGTAGCTGCTTTCACGCGTAAAAATCATTTGCTGGCCTTCTGACACTCGCGTACAATTGGTACTTCTTAGCGACAGCTGGGCTTTTTGTTTTGATTGAAATACAGTAGTGAGCGTTTTGTCAACTGTTTGTAGGCACCTGAATTGTTTGCCCCTGGCAACCCCAAGTATACGTGTACGGTGGACTATTGGTCCCTTGGGACGACAATATTCGAGTGCATTACGGGCGTGCGACCATTTCTACCACATCTGCCTCCAGTTCGCTGGTTAGTCATGACAGAATGCAAGTTAAAGGTTAAAGGCAATGTTATAGCTCTTTATGGGAAGCCCATTTCAGAGCTACGGAGCGTAACCTGCCGTGTGGGATCACACAATGTTACCTGCCACACGACACAGGTGAATGTGCCTCACCTTAACTCCAGCCAAATAGGCTGGTACTCGATTTACCTACCCCGTAGGGATGGAAGGTTGAGTTGATCTATATGGCTTGTTACATATGGTGATGGTTTTTCCTACCTGCAGGCAGTCACCCATCCAAGTACTAACTCGGATTGGCATAGAGTAACTTCGTTAATCGGATGAAACTCGTTACCGCTATGCCATGCCACCAATCTAAGTAGACATGTTCTGTTGTTCTTTTAGTAAATTTGGCTCCAGTTTTATAATGTGTTAGGATTATGAACGTGTGGAAACTAGATGATAATGCTGATTTAATGATAAACAATGTTGTAGTTCTGACTAAAGTGAGTTGTAATGATTGGATGCAGATTGGGAAAATATTGCACAGGCAATGGCCATTTTGGAGGGCAATATTGTTGAAAGCCGAAAAAATATTATCTCAGCAGTCAATAGTTAAGTTTAATGTACATCGTGCAAGATAATCGAGGTCTACTGCATTCACATATTCTGGAGTTTTGCATAAAAAGGCCCCAGTTATACCAGAACTGCTGGCAGCATACTGACACAGTCTGCTGAAGCTGCTGGCTGTCAGTAGGGCCAGCCATCTGGTCGACTTGGGCTGTATGCGAGCTTAATTGGGTTTAATCCTTGTCATCTGTGCAAATTGACACCTTCGCCTTTTTTACCTCAAAGTGTCGAAAAAGGGGATGAGCTTCATGCAATGGACTTTTATGTGAAATCTTTTTTTTTCTTTATTTTGAAGCTTAATATGACAATTGTATACAACAGTATAAATAAATTTGAATTTTTTTTGTATTAAATGTTTGAAATGATTTTCTGGCTATCATCGCAGTGACAGTTTAAGTCAATAATAATAATTATTATAATAAAAAGATTTGTATAGCGTCAGTACGTCGACTGACTTCAGAGGCGCTAGATGGACAGTTGCAGTTGTGCTATATAGTTAGAGTTCTGTTAGAAACTGGTTTGCTGTGTTTTGGGACAGTCTTGCATAATTTCAGTTGCAGTTTGAATCATTGTTGGCGGAATTATCAAAATGCAGTTGTTAGTTATTATAAGGCCAACAGCGATCTTACCGCTTTGAATTTTCGGACCAAATCTTAACAATGAAGTTCACTGCATAACATCCGTTAGGCATAGTGTTTTTTTCGTTTATTTTTTTATATGTATGCTACATGTGCCGAGCCGCCTGAGACAAGTAAATGAGTGAATTGTGTTTATAATGAATGAGTATTGTTGGCTGGATACAGGCTAGGTGTGGTAGGCAACAAGCGGTCAGAGCACATCCATGCCTATCTATTGGAGAACGGTCAAGTGGCTTATTCAGACAAACTACCCACTCCTAACCAGCTCAGCAGGTTTCTCTGCTTTTCCCTTACATTAATTCACCAAGAATAATAATAATAATAATATAGAAATTTATAAGGCGTGCAAAGTCAGTGAGCTGAATCTGAGGCGCCGGCAGTCGCTAGATGGATAGTGATGGGCTTTAAACTGAGTAGGTCGGTTTTGAGATGGTGTTTGAAAGTTGAATGGGAAGTACAATGTTTAACTGATAAAAGGAGAGAGTTCCAAATGTTGGGAGCTTTATATGAGAAGGATCTTTTGCCAAAGTCTGTGGCGACACTTGGCCTGTCAAGAAGATGCTGATCAGCGAAGCGTAGTGTTCGAATAAGTGTACACTGATCCAGTAGTGACTTTATGTATATGGGTTGATTAATGGAAAGCATTTTATAGGTATGTAATACTAGCCAGTTTGAAGATGATGCATAAGTGAATGGGTAACCAGTGGAGTTTTTTTGTAAAAGGTTGTCAGATGATAGATGACGGCTGCTCAGTAGCATTATCTGAGCAAGTGAGTTCTGTACAGTTTGCAGCCTTCTGATGTTGGTAGACCCACGTAGACTATGACGGTCATTCAACAAGTTTGCAGTTCGATGTTGTTAACGAAGAGATATGTTCTTGTAGTGGACACCTTGAGTGTCGTTTCTCCTGAGCCTGGACAATGGGCTTTACATGAACTTTATTTCTATTATGAACTTGCTTTAAAGATGTAGCGGTTAATGTTGTTTTCAAACACATCATTTGCCAGCAGCAAAACAAAGAATATTTAGTTGCTTTTTTAGATGCTGACCACTTTTTTGTACGCAATTTATTTCTGAACATTTTTTTCTGAAAGCTGCATGACTCTGTGACATGTAGTTGCAAAATTATGGTGCTCTAAAATTTGTGTCATTTTTTCCAGGCCACCCTGAATTTATACGACATGAAAAGGGTCTGCTTTAAGTGCACTATTTGTCGTAATTGCTTTTACATGCAGGGTGGGCCAATAAAAAACGTGGCACTTTGCTTTTGTCCATATCTTGGCTAATTATTGACCAGTTTTCAAAATTCTTTCACTGTCACACTCTGCGGACAATTTGCAATAATGTGATTATTATATATCCTGCCACACAGTGAACACATCTCTACACTACCTTGTGAAATATGAATGTAAGCAAAAACTAATGATAATAACAAAAATTTAGTTAAATGAAAAAAGCACTTCAGACCAACATTGCGATGAATGATTCGTATGACACTAGACTGTGTTATACGTACACAGTCTAGTGTCATACAGACCATTCACTGTAATGTTGGTCTGAAATGTTTTTTTTCAATTTTACCAAAATGTTCGTTTGTTATTATAGTTATATATGCCCACTTCATTGATATTTCACGAGGTAGTGTAGAGACGCATTTATGCTGTGATGGGATATGTTTTTTGGCCCACCCTGTATTGTGCATTGAATTAACTTGATGTGTGATTGTGTATGTGTGTTAGTTTAACGCAGTCGTACTTTGAGCAGTGGCTACGCATGATGTTGCTTTGGGAGCCTAAAGGTCGTGGACAGAAAACTTCAAATGATCCGACCGGTGACCGACAGCAACCTTACTGCTTCGAGTTCTTGGACCAGATCTTAACAATGAAGGTACGTAGACCAGCACTGGCTTATTTCTGCTACTTTTGTTTACCAAATTAGCAACACATTTGTGCACAACTTATTTGGAATACAGAAGCTGTAAGAGTTGTTGAATTTGTGACCATACACCTGTTAACGAAGATGTGAATTTTTTTTAGTAGAACTTGATCAGTCTTTGAGCTTTTTATCTGTTTCATTGCTATAGCACAGAGTGGAGCACACTATAAAATCACTTGTGTTTTTCTGTTCGTACGTTCTCCTATGGCTGCGATTTTGATTCGTTTTCGGTGAAATTTTGCACAGTGATTCGGGGCTTGAAAAGTAAGATCGGATTTGTTTGGGGTAAAAATTTGATGACCTCTTTCCCAACTTTGCCCAAACTTTTTGCCTTTGTAACTGCATTTTCAGTGGGAAGATAAAGCTTTGCTTATTCACTCACCCACTCACTGTCAGCTTGTGTCAATATGTGTCTTGCAGCTGATTCACGTTTACAGCATGCCGACTAACGAAGTGTTGGCGTTCACAGTGACAGAGGCGCAGTTGTCATCACTGTTGCCTTTGTTCCAGTCTCAGCTGCATGTTGATGCCACTGACCTCGAGTTACTCACACCTACTGGAGCGCCGGCTGAACTGACGACCAATATATCTCATTACTGCATCAGTCAGGTCTCGGTTTTGCTTTATAGGTTAAAGGTTGTGTATAGCTGTTTATGAGAAAACTATCGTTTAGTTACGGAGCATCACCTTCCATACGAGATCACAAGTGTCACCTGTTACCCAGCACAGGCGAATGCATTTTGCCATAACCCTTGATTGGTTAGTGCTCGATTTACCTACCCCGGAGGGATGGAAGGCCGAGTTGAGCTTGGTGGCTGGTTATATATTGAGATGGTTAACCTGTCTATCCAAGTAGTAATCAGTTGATAGTTACCCAACTGGCAGTCAAACGCACAATCTCACGAGCAATAAATTTTGCCTGTGATTCAATTGATTTCGGTCTATATGCTGTGTAAACTGAACAGGTCTCAGTTTCACAGTTTTGGAAAAAAAACTTGGTATTTTAAGAAAGCTTGACCCTGTTGGTTTTATTGGTTTTGGATTTTAGCTTTTTTAGTTTTTTTTTTGGAAAAAGCTTGACTTAAACTGAACAGTGTGTTTGTTGATTTATCCGAATTTTCATTTGCTCCCGAGAGCATGGAACATACAAAAATTTGCAAATTTTTCGGTTTTGTGTTTCAGAAATGTAACCATAATGGAACATTTCTCAGCAGTGAAACGAGAAAGTGAAGTTTGATTAGGTTTGGGTGCTTCACTGGTGGGTTTTTTGTTGGCTTTTAGCAGGTGTGTTGGTGTTTCACTTTACACTGATTTTGCTGTCAGCATTACTGTACTGTTGCATTGATGCCCATCTGTGATTGCAGTCAGTCATATCCTGCGATCAGTGACATTTTTACTGAACCTGATCAATCTCCGTTTAGGCGAATACGGGAGGCAGACTCTATTCTGACAGACGCTATTCCGACAAATGCTACTCCGACTAAAATTCATGTCGACAGATGCATCATTATGCTTTACATTCACATTCACCAGGGGGTGGCAATTTTACGTGTTAAGTAGTACGATTTTGTGCTTAATGTTAAAATTATGGTTTTTGCCTACAGTTACGGTTAAGATTAGGGTTAGAGATCGGGTTAGGGTTAGCATTTTTCAAAGATTTATGTGACAATAATGCACACTATAAATTAGTGTACAATATAGGTAATAAGTACGACAGTGGTGCATGTAACTACAAAAATTGCCACCTGCTGCTTTTGGTGGTCTACTTAGTAAACCTGAGGAGCCAGTTGGTCAACTGGCGATCCGTGAAGCTACGACCGAGACCGAGGTCGTCAGTGGCTCGGCTGTCGCTATTTGTGTTGGAATAGCATCTGTCAGAATATGAGTACATTACCCCTTAATAACGAATCTCGCGTCCTTCATCATCTCCTACCTTAAATAAAGTAACTGTAACTATAATCTGCACTCATGACAACGCGGTAGACAATTAACTAAGAAATTTACCCATATAAATGACTTATTGTTTTTTATTAGAATGTTGTACAAAGACGCATGCTGACAATTTGTGACCAGCATATTTATTTCTGTGTCACAATTTTATGTTACCATGCTTTTTCGTTGCGTTGTGTCAGCAGTTTATATATGAATATATATATGAATATGGATATTCGTGATCTGTGTAGACTGAACATTCCAACACAGACATTGTGGATTTGTATCTGTTCTCAAAGATTGCACTACAGTCTTCGGCCTCTCAGCAGTACAGGAAACGCCAGATGTTGCCAAGGCAAATGCAGATCATGATTGAAAACCGCGACATGGACAGGGTCTACAATGTAAGTTTGAATGTGTTTCATTCTTCAAGAACTTGCTGAAAGTCCCTGATATTTTTCCTGATTTCCCAGGTCTTGGAAAGCGTGGAAAATAAGTTCGTTTGATTCTGCAAAGTACAGTAAATATTTAAGCTTAAAGTTTTGAAAAGTCCTGAAAAATGAAAATCATGGATAGTTGATGACTTCACTGGAGGTTGAAAATAAACAGTGTTAGGCACTAGCACAGCGTAGCATAGCACCTACTTACTGAAATACAGTAACAAGGTAAATTTTAAAAATATTTGGCATTTCATGTTTTACTCTTGTTATCTGACATAGAAATACCATTTAAACAATCTTAATTGTTTTTTTATGTAGACATTATAGTTCATATCTCAGGCTTAAGACATAACAATGTCGTGTATTTGTATCTGTTCTCAAAGACTGCAGTATTTCAGAAACTACAGTGTCTCAAAAAACATCCCGAACGTTTTCGATTGTAACTTCAAGAAGGATTCTCAGATTTTGATCATTTTTGGTATGAATATTCCTGAGACAACTTGCCATTAAATAGATGTTCAATTTCCCACCTCACCCAAAGTCTGTTTGTGCACTGCCTGGGGAAAACAAAACCAACGAAATATTGCTTTTTTACCCAATGCAGTACTATTGCTTAATCTAAATAATGCACGAAAACATATTTTGTTAACTTTCTTGACACTTTGGCTGACATTTCATCCAGTTGTTTTGTTATTCAGCTGCCTACAGCAAAATTGCTTGAAGTATGGGCGCACTGTGCGAACACCAGCAAGGAGATGCTTTCCCCATTCATTGACAGCAGTATCGATAATGTTCTGCTTCAGACTAATACAGAGTTCACCAGTCACTTCTTGAATTCATAAACATTTCTGCACGTCATCTGGTAGACACACTGCTTTATGATAGTCAAACCTTGTAATATTTAGATCAAAAATTATTAAAATCTGATGATGTTTCTTCAAGTTATGATCGATAATGTTGGGGAAGTTTTTTCACGTTTTTGCACATTTCAACGCATATTTCGCTTGGTCTGCATTCCCTTGGTAGTGCAGAAACAAACACATTGAGGTTGGAAGCTGAACAGCCATTTGATGGCAAGTTGTGTCAGGAATGTTCGCACCAAAAATTATTAGAATCTGATGACGTTTTTTGAAGTTACAATCGAAAATGTTGGGGATGTTTTTTGAGACACAGTGTATGATCTACCCTAGACTTCCAGGTGGCGGTTTAGCTTAGCTGGTAACGTTGTTGGTTGCATCAACGAAGTTAATCAACGCCAGGCCCGGTTAGTACTTGGATGGGTGACCATCGGCTGGCAGACAGGAAAACCATTCAATATGTAACCAGCCACCCAGGTCAGCTCAGCCTGGCCACCCCTCCGTGGGTAGGTGCAATGAGTACCAGTGAAAGCTGGGAGATGTAAACGGGCAGACTGCATAAGGCATTAGCTTCATCCATATCTTTAGTCACCCCACATGCGTCTTAGAGTTTCAGATTGTATAGAGTTGAAAGTATTAAAGCACAGTATGGAATGCTGCATGGTTTATCGCAGGATCAAGTGGATGTGTGCAAACACGTGGTGTGTTACTGTGTACAAGTGAAGAAAGACATCGAGAGAATGACGCAAGCTCAGCATGCTGCTAAGTTAGTCTTTTACGCTGAGTCACTTCTAGCGTGCCGTAATAATAGTTCTGTGGTAAAGAAGAAGCCCAGCTGTCGCTGGGATAGCCGACCGCACTGGTGTCAGTGATTTTCAAGGTCATCCAAGGTCGATGATTTTCATTTCATCTGAAAGGGTGTATGCCACTTCCTATTAGTGATCAATAGCAACCTAGGCTGTATCTTTCATCGTTTGGCCACTTTCACAGATGTTGAGTCAATCTCCACATTTTTTCTCAACTTCGATCAGGGTCAGGGTTACGGTTAGTGAAAATGTGTCTTGCAGTGTACGCCATTGTGCTATCTAACCTTTGGACTATCAACACTGAACCCTTAGTTTTGGTATTTGTGACAGACTCTGTCTGTTGGGAGAGAAGACGCAAGTTTTACAACTCCATAATGTATTGAGAGAGCAGGCTGCTGGTCTGATGGCGAGAATTGATTTCTTCAGCTTCTCGTGAGTAAATAATACTTCACACTACTGATGTCGAACGAGGCCAAACTTCTGAGGACGAAACCAAGGCCAGAGTCATAAGGCTTGAGGCCAGAAGGATGAAGCCATAATCGAGGCTGAGGCCAGTTGTTCGAGTCTCAGGCTAAGATTGAGGTCAAAAGTCACTGACATCGTAGGCTGCAAGTTTCATGGTGTTAACAAGGCCAAAGCATTACGACCAAGGTCATGCCGAGGCCAAATGCTTATGGCCAAGGTCAACGCCAAGGCCATTTGGCCTCGAGGACTTAACATCTCTGCCTGATGCTAGATGTATATTTGAGCCCAGTGTTGACATATCATGCAGCCATCCATCTGGAACTTTGCAGTTTTAGCACGGACTTTTTGTGCTGAAAATTCACACACCCGTTACTTCTGCCATGGAAAAAATACACAATAATTTTTGTTTTAAGGCCTTCTTTTAGTTTTTGTGTGTCTGTGTCTTTTATTTTTATGCACGTTGATTTTGTACTTTTATTTGTTATTACTTATGATCTCGATTTGCTAGTCTTGGTTTTGAGATTTTGGTCTCATTTACGTCACTGCTTGAGTCATTTTTGATAATGTAGTTTTTTCATTCAGTATAGATTCACTTTATTGTGTCCATCTCGATTTGCTAGTCTTGGTTTTGAGATTTTGGTCTCATTTACGTCACTGCTTGAGTCATTTTTGATAATGTAGTTTTTTCATTCAGTATAGATTCACTTTATTGTGTCCATCTGGCATCAGAAGGACAGACTTTGTGTTAATTTTCTTTGTTTAAAGATTATCTTGTCATTTCGAAACAGTTTAATTTTTCTGTGTTTTTACAAAACATTGCTGTTTTTGTAATTTGGAGATAGCAGAATGATATCAATAGAGATATTTTAATTGTTCTCCTATTTCTGATTTTGCAGCTAGTTTATTATCATTTCTTATTGGGTGTTATTTTGAATGGAATTATCATCTTTTTACGATTCTGTGCCCTCTCTTGCACGCATAGCAATGTTGATAGAACTTTGTGTATTTTGTAGCATAGAAACCGATATGTCTGAGTTGCTGAATCTGCACAAGGCATCGGGAACATGTGAGTATCATTGATTTACAATAAATTAATTTATGTCAATTGCCATTAGGTGTTTTTTGTTCCACTTGTGTTGTGGCTTATTGGGGTGGTGGTGTCTGCTAGCTGCAAATCCAAGCTCCAGTTGTTTGCAGGACCAGATGGCTGAACTAAGCTTGCATAGCTATTTTTTTTGCTAATTATGCATGATTTTTGTTTTTTTCACGTAATAGTTTATTAAGTTACTCTCCTACTATATATCATTTTCGTTTGCTGTCAAAAATATACATCTATGATTAAGATGTGTCGCTTTTGTTTTGAATTAGCATCAAACTTGCAGTAACTTAAAATCTAAACTTCTACACAAGTATTGGTATAAGTACAATGGCTTCTATTTCTATGCCTGGTGGACGCACGTTGCACTTAATGAAAAATAAAGGGTTAAGTTTTGTTCAGGGTGTAGATCAGAACTTTTTTCCTATTTATCACTGGCAGTCTACACCCTTAACAAAACTTATTTTCTGTACAGTGTGGACTAAGAGTGTGGGGC
>Ga0209367_1000917_pt1 | contig 33625 bp, 20 predicted proteins | sample WorMetLIZISLAND2_FD_187412 | JGI IMG/M metagenome (GOLD analysis project Ga0209367, IMG submission 187412) | Marine gutless worms symbiont microbial communities from Max Planck institute for Marine Microbiology, Germany - Olavius geniculatus... ... | reverse complement strand
CAAACATACATCATTTGGCCATCTGATAGAACAATGCATGGTCGATCGTCGAAGGTTCTACGTTATGCCGGTTATTGTAATTGTTAACTAGCGGACTTCTAGCGGTACCCTGAAGAATCAAATTTCGAACAAAATTCGAATAATGTAATTCAAATTCCGAATAATGAAAAATGCGAATAACACATCCCTATTTATAAACGTTAAATACGGTGACGTTGCCACTGAAATTTTCCTTTAAAGAACAGCATGCTGATGTTGCATTTTTGTGGACAAAAAATAAATGCATATCAGATTCACTCTCAGTTTATGGCAACAAGTGCTTTACGAAGCAAACAGTTTACGTTTGGTGTAAGAAAATGTTAGGTGGGCAGAAATTTGTATCAGATACCGAGGTGCAGTCAGTTGTTCTTCAGTGGCATGGACAGCAGCCTGCACTGTTCTTTGCATCAGGCATTCAGAAGTTTGCTGACAGATAGGACAAATGTTTGAGCGAACTCGGACGATATGTTGAAAAATGAAACATCAGTTTTTAGCATTTAAAGAGATAGCGTTAACTTGCTAAATTTATTCTTTTTTTCGTTTCTAATTCATAGATGTGAAAAGGACTCCCAGGTGCACTTTCAGCAGAAATGTTTGTACATTATCATGTCTGGCTTTTATGTCATGATTAACTGTTTTTGGTTAATTATTTTTTATCAAAGGAGGGAACAGGTGCAAAGGCCTGCTTAATAAATCTGTGTAAATTGGTGATTTTTTGTTTCAGGATCCGAACTGGTACAAAGCTCGATCAATCAGTGGCCAGCAAGGCATGATTCCAGCACCGTACGTCCAGGAGCGCTCCACGGATAAATTGAGTGCAATGCCGTAAGTCATGTTCGGCTTGATAGTTTGATTAAACCATACAATGCCACATTGATTTAGTGGTGGCATTTCACACTGCTGTGTGGGCAATGCAAGGACTGATCCATATTGATCAAATAGCTGGTGGTTTTATGTTGTTAGCAAAAATCACTGTGATTTTATTGTTATATGTATATGTACACAAGACAGTTAACAGTGAATAATGTGTAACGAGAAAGACTTCAATGTCACTCACAAGCAGCTATGTTATCAGCATTTTGCAGTATATATTCATCACAGCACAGCCGTTACAAGAGTTCTTTTCCTGTTCATCTGATGAACATAAAATGTAGAATATTGTCCAGCAATAATTAACCAGCAACTTCTTTCGTTGGTTTGCTGTGATAGAGGTAATTATATTTGATTGACTTTTGCTTGCTGAACAGCAGTAAACAACGTGAAGTCACCGCATTATTAGCATTCTCTCTCAACCTTGGAGTCAGTGTTCATCTCCAGTTAAATGGCCTCGCAATTACAGCTGACATGGGCGGTAGGCCAGACCTTTCTATACAATGCCTTACCTTCTGAGTGTTACCAGATTATGCTGCTTGGTGACAGAGGCACATGTGTGTGAACAATTGCCCAGGGTTGTTACCTGACAGTTGAACGGCCAGTAGTCTGGCAATTTGGCAATCATTAGTAGTCAGACATGCGAATCATTTGACTAGCAAGCTGAACAGCAGTACGTCAGTGTTGGTAAACCTTGGGATAGATTTGATAACTGTAAATTGCTGCTATTGTAACCATATGTGGCAAAATGGCTGAATTGGCTTGATTGGCTTAGATAAATGCACAAGATGTTATTCTCGTTTTTGGTGCTAACCTAGCTTTCTCCAGAGTAGCTTCGTTGATGCAGTGAACAGTGTTACAACTTAGTGTGTTGTTGCATGAGCATGTGACGTACTGGCAGATGTTGAGTGTTTAGCATTGTCTGTGGTCTGCAGCTGGTACCATGGTAATATATCACGGGACGACGTCGAGAAGTTGATGAATCCTCCTGAGGATGGACTTTTTCTGGTCCGAGAGAGTGCCAACTATCCTGGTGACTACACGCTGTGTGTGGCATTCGAAGGCAAGGTTGAACACTACCACATTTCCATCAAGAACAACCAGTTAACTGTCGATGAGGAGACCTTTTTTGACAGCATGGTCAAACTGGTCGAGGTAAGAAAAGCTTAGTCATTTAGCATGACTAGAATTGCATTACTGGGTAATAAATATGCAATAATAAACAGGTTTTACTTTGCATTGTATAAAGGAAGTATACATATTATTACAGTTATATCAAAATGTACTTATTTTATAACTGTGATTAGTAGTGTGTTCTGCCTGTAAGCAAGAGCGAGCAGTAGCGAGCAAGAAACAGGACGAGCGAAAGCGAGCAAGATTTTTCCCATGAGCGAGCGACAATACATATGAGCGAGTTGAAGCGAGCAAAACTTAAAATGGCACATGATTTATCATGCGGGAGAGCATATAATGCTTTGCGTATTATAGCTGTTGTCGAGGCTTTTGTCTGTCTGCGTGTCCCTGTCCGTTTGTCCATCACACTCTGCGACTGTATCAAAACGGTGCAATCTAGGATCACAAAATCTTCAAAGTTGGCTGCCACAAATTAGACTCTAGAGTCTGTAGTTTCAGAATCTCAGAAACCCGGTGCGAGATAGGGCCACTATTACTATTAGTCAGTTATCGGAAGTCCCATAAGCTTTTTCGATTAACACCAAAATCAGCGACTTAGAACAACTTTGAAACCCAGGATAATTAAGAGTGTAGTATTAGTGATTTTTTTGCGTTTCAAACTGCGATGCACATTTGAAGAGGTTATTTGCCTAAAACAACCTGTGTGTGAAATTTTCAGCATTAAACGTAAATTTTAGCAGTTGAAGTTTTGGATTTTCGACCCCCTATGTTCAAGGAAACCTCAATCACTTTCACCTTAGGTATCACACACTTTAATTCAAAAGAAGCCAAATATGGAATTGACTTCCACGTGATTTAATAGAGATCACTTCTGCATTATTTGGGAAATTATGAAATAACTACTTAATCTATAATACAGGGTGCGACAAAAACTAATCTACTGTCGTATTTTGCAAAATTTTAAGCAACGACCTTAAATTTTCTGATGGAACTCTGCAATTTCTCACTTAGCAAGAAAAGTGAGCGCGATTTACATATGAGCGAGCAAGAAAAGGGCTGGTGAGTCGCTTACGGGTCTAGCCTGGGACATGCATTTGATAAACAGACCTGATATACGTTTCAGTCATCACAGTTGACTCGAGTAAGATTATAGGTGGTTAGAACACTGTTACACAGTAAAACATTGGCGTGAGAGAGACAGTGGATGAAGTAGGTCATGAAATAAACAAAAACTAGGTCACATTACTTTTCCAATGTCTGTTGTATAGTGTTTTGGACCAAATTGTCTGGCGTTTGTCTGTTGCATGCTAGTGCACTGACACATTTCTTCAATGATCGTTTCAAATGGTCTGGCAAGTATGCTCTAGTGCTTTTTAATACCAGCAATAGCAGGGTTTTATTTATGCCAAAGGCAGAAAGTTGTGTTTTAGGTCATCATTTGATAACTCAGCGGTCTAGTTGGTATTGGTTATAATATTATGACGTTGTTGTTGTCTGTTTAGCATTACAAGCAGGATGCCGATGGTTTGGTAACACATCTGCAGAAGCCGGTTGTTGCAAAGAATGAGTTTATCAAGCACGGCTGGCAGATTAAACAGTCTGACATCAAGCTTGGGGAGCAGATTGGCAAGGGACAGTTTGGAGGTCTGTATCATCACTAGCAACCTTACAGGCTTACACTTATAGTTTTTCCATCTGTTTTTAACTTTTGCTTTTTTCCACAGGAGTGCCTTAGTGTTTTTGTAGTCACTATATCACAGGGTGCCATTGTTTATGTTTACAATCGTGCTTCCAATGGCATCACGTATTTCATTGGTGAGAAATACGTGTCTGAATTATGCTAAAGGCAATGTAGTATTCCACACAGAAGGTCACCGATATATTGCAGCTTTTAGGAGTGAAGTGCTTAAACTAATTATTCTTCTCGCTGTAACTCTCTGTCATATAAGTGTAGATTTTCCTAACATTTCAGCACTTTTAAGCATAGTTTTAAAAAACTGAGCTGTTTAATATTGCGTATAGTCCTATAGTAAACACGAACATGCAACATACTGTAGTCTCTGTTATTATGCACCTTTGATTTGTTAGTGACATATGGCACTATATTTATTATTTGTTATTATGTGTTCTGATTGATAGTTTGATTGTTTTGTTTATGTAATTACTTTGCCAGTAAAGCAGCCTTTACGACTACAATACGGCAGCATTGTGGACTGACCAAATGATGAACAGTTTGTTATGGCAACACTTTGCTTTTGCAGCAGTCGCATTGCAGTGATGCACCTCCTTGATATCTTCAGCCTAGTCTTGATCAGTTTTTTTACAACACAGTCATTTGCCTCATTGTGACAGATGCCATTATTTTTTACACCACTTGTTCATGATTTCTGTGCCAGAAGCATAATTTTTCTACAACTAATTCTCTTGGAAAACTGTTGATATTACCCAGTCATACTGACTTGCTATATTTAGTCTTTGTGCTATTTGGCTTTATTTTCAGTTGCATTTTTGTTGTATCATATTTATTATGTGAGATGATATAATGTTTTTAATGTCATATTTTGCTTGTGACTATTCAGATGTTCTGCTTGGAGACTATCTTGATCTTCAGGTTGCTGTTAAAGTGCTGAAAGACAAATCTATGGTCCAACAATTTCTCACCGAAGCCTATGTCATGACGTATGTTACTGTTATTTTGCTGTTTCTTTTTATATAGAGAAAAAACACTACTTTTGGTTTAGGCTTAACCAGCCTTCTTATCCGGAGTTTTCTGTTTCTGAATTTAGGATTGTACGACACTGTAAAAATTTAACTGTTGTTATTATTACTATTATTATTTTACTTATTAATTTATGCCCCATGTAGTAAAGATCTTGGGGATTAAAATGTCAGTTAAGTGTTATTATGCCGCCTGGAATGCTAGTTCCCGGAAGGCCTTATGTTTTACAACAGTTCTTTATTCTTTCTTTTTTTCATTGCAAGATCTCCGAGGTCCGTGGGCCAATCTCTGCAAAATTTTGCCACATAGTCCGAAAAAAGTTTCAATGAAAGAAGTTTGGTGAACTTTGGTCTACTAATTACGGAGATTTAAAAGTGCAATTATACCCTGAAAATAGAATTTTTCGGAATAGCATATTTTGGCCCCTAAGTGGTGCTGCGCCCCGAAATTTTTACATTTGCTATAGAATGTCCAAGTTTTGATAGTCTACACCCCACTGCAGATGGGGGCTCCCCCAACAATTTTTTTTAAAGGGGGGTTAAAATTGGCTTATAATTCAGCGTGTTATCGCCTATAACTTTGGGGTTAGGGGAGTAACCCCATGAAACTTTGCCACATGACAGGCCATGAGGGGAGCATTATCACTTATATACAACATTTGAAGGGCACTGCCCCTTAAAATTTAGGAAGGCAAAAAACGTCCAAAATTTGGCGCGATTTAGGATAACTTTCGATTTTGACCGCAAATATCTCAAGAACCGGTCACGATATCAACAAAGGGACACAAACTTCATCGAGAACAATCCTGCCTGCATTGGAGAAAAAAATGGTGAACTTCTGTTTACTAACAAAAAAGTTATAGACGCAGATGTTAACCTATCCAAGTTCAAAATTTGGCACAATTTCAGGCAACTTTAAACTTTGACCGCGAATATATCTGGAGTGGATTGACATACCGAAAATCGATAACAAACTTGATCGACTGCCATCTGTCCCACGTTGAACAAACAAATTTTGTGAACTTTGGTCCACGAACAAACAAGTTGCAGGCGCGGATGTTGACGCACCCTAAGTCGACAATGCACGTTTTGCGTATGCTACTGCATTTGACTTCGGGCCACATGACTTTGCTACCAGGTAAATTTCACCCCCTTGAATAACCCCCATCGGACTTATGGCACCGGCTGGCCTCACGTTGGGCTCTACCTCATATTTCTAGTTATTAATTATTCTTATGAGTCTGAACTTTCACGTACCCTTGAGGAATGTTTTTTTGCAGTTTAGCTATTGTTACTATCATAGTCTTAAATAATAAAAATCAAAAGTAGTTAATTGGTAAGTTCTTTCATTCAATATTTGCTCAAATAACACTGAATGCTGGTGATGCAGCCATAATTTAAGTGTTGTGCATCATGTTTTTTTGTATCACCAGTTTCTGATTTCCTATATGTAGATCAAGGCTTCCACCATGTATGCTTAGGTCGCAATGTGGGCTTGTTACCTATTATCAATAGAGTTACAACTAGCTCCTTCTGCAAATCTATGACATTGTTTGATAAGTCTCATTGTGTTCCAGTTCCTTAATGCATTGCTTCCATCTGTTGGGTATAAGCTAAGTGTCCCTAATATTAAGTATTTTTGATGATATATAGTGACCTGATATCAGCACACTGTTGTTTTGTATCACAGGACATTTATCAAATCAGCTGAACATTTAGCCACTTTATTGCAAACAGTCGAAATTAAATGTGAATGGTTTGTCTGACAGGACGTTGCGGCACACAAACCTGGTGCGATTCATTGGTATTATTCTTGGTGATGTCAACTACATTGTGACGGAGTACATGGCCAAGGGCAGTCTGGTTGACTACCTGCGGACACGCGGTCGTGCTATTATCACAGCCAGTGATCAGATCAACTTTTCCAGGTGCTGACTAACTGCTAGTGTGTCTACTTTCAGTTCTTGCTAATTAGGGTCCACAGTTTTCTCCGGAAAATTTTGCCAAATTCCGCGGGCCAGTTTTCAAAATTCTTCAGCTTACCGCGGCAAAATCATCCAAATTCCACGTCTCACCACAACCTTCCTTTTGTAAGTAAACTGAGCTATATTCTGTTCAAAAACTTTAGTTTCTGAAGGGCTGGCTGGCATAGTGACATTGTGCTGTGTTATGCTAGCAACATACAAAGAAGATTACCTATCTTGTTTTTATTTTGAAAGTGCAATCTGTCAAGTTGCGATGCATTTACATGTATTTACGATAATATAGAAAGTTTATAATAATACAGAAATTTGTAAGCTGTTAGGAGAGCCCACAGCTTTTGGCAGTTCAGTTTGATTTTTTTGTGATACAAATCAAGTGATACAAGTCCAAATCGTACTAATCATTAGTGAATTTTCAACGTTTGCAAAATTCCACAGAAATATCAGAATTCTGCGGCAAAGGAAAAATTCCATGGCTTGGCTAGAACTTCCGCGGCCCGCAGAAACTATGGGCCTTACTAATTAGCCTTACTCGCATAGCATTGCATCATCGAGCGCTCTTGAGGTCTTCTCTAATTGGGCGCTATACAAATTGACATATTCATTCATTCATTCATTCATTGCAGAAAACACCACTGCACCAACAATATCTTCTGCATGCATCTGTGTCTGTTAGTTTGTAACTGTTGCTGCAGCCTGCTTACAGTGCTGTGTAAAGCCAGCCAAGGACAGAATGAAGTGTCATTTGGCCGGAACACTCATGACTTGTGTGGTTCCATGAAGATTGTGTTCAACACTGGATTTGTTTTTTTTACCCGAGGGACGGTCTGATATTATGGATCAGAATGCACAGACAAATTTGCACTGCAAGTTGTGTTTATTCACACCTCAGATTGTGTAGATTTGCACCGCAAGTTGTGTACATGGCCATGTGACTTGTATCGATGCAGCCTTGTGCCAAATTATGTCTGCCTGTGTTGTATTAGCTATCAGCACGGTTTGTCAGTAGCAGTGATCAGTATGATGTGTCATTCGTGTGCAGTGACACATGCAATGGAATGGAGTATCTTGAGAGTTGTAACGTAGTTCACCGCGATCTCGCCGCTCGCAATGTCCTCATTCATGAAAATGGAACTGCCAAAGTGAGTAGTGTCCATGTTTGCACGTTGGGAGTAGAATGATTAAAGATGATTTCACTGCATTTTATTTTTTTTTTGCTACATTGCTTGTGAGGGTCAGTCATGTTGCATACTATTAAAGTGTTCATCATGTCTGTCATTCAGTGCAGTTATTGAAGATATTTGTTTCCAGAGTTGTCCAGTTGCTCGATCACTATAGAATAATTGTAGAATAATTTACGTTCCTTTTTTGTGCCATCCTGTGAATATCATTTCATCATCACCGGTATTAAAGTGTACTTGTTGATGCTATCCTTCTCAAGAACTGACTTGTGTTTTACAACCTGTGCAGCAAACCATTCAAAAAATAAACTCTTTGAGCATCTCTGAGGATGCTGATGAAGTGAAAGTGGAAAGTAATATTGCAAGTCTTATTCTGATGGGAGATAATGTAGTGACCATCATTGTGTCGTAGGTGTCAGACTTTGGGCTGGCAACGGAGGCCGACTGTGCCCAAACGCAGCGCATGTTTCCAATCAAGTGGACTGCACCAGAGGCACTTAAAGACAGTGTATGTATTAAATTAATTATTTAATGTACTTTACTGTTATATAAGTTTGCAAATGAATTTATTGAGTGTGGAAGACCAGCCTGCTGAATCTGTGGTGCAGAATTGCAGAGGTAGTAAGTTATTCTTCATAAAGTGTGCATAGTCTTTATTTAATACTCTTTAATAATTCTTGGATTCTTGTTCAAATCCACTTAGCAGTGATTTTGTCACCTGTTGTTCAGCTTCCTCATTGCTGTTATGCAAAAATATAAAGTCAAAGTTTCCATGTGTTGACAGCTACGTGTGTATTGTTGGACTGCTGTAATTTGAACTGGTCGGTAGAAATTTCAAATTTTTACTGTAAACCCACCCGATTACTTGTTCTTATTTATGCTTGCTGTGCAGCGTGTGTCTGCTGTGTGTTGTAGAAACAGTTCACTAACAAGTCAGACATGTGGAGTTTTGGCATTTTACTCTGGGAGATTTATTCATTTGGTCGTGTTCCATATCCAAGAATTGTAAGATCACTTGCTTGGTTTTTCACCATTTTGACATAGAGTCCGTTGTATTTTGAATTGAGATTATTAATCTGCTGGTTAGGTTTATTGTAATAAAACTCAGACACTGCCGGTATGTAACATTTAGTAACTGGATGGACATGCAACTTGAACTTGTAACAAATCAGTTTTATCAGCTTATCAGCTAAAACAGTAATAATCACATTTCTACAGCAGTGTTATGTTGTAACTTAAGAGGTGCTGGAAGCAGATGATGTCAGTGTCATTTGTATGCTAGAGCGAACAGAAATGTCTTTGGCCTAGACGTAAATGTTCCTAGTGAGTTGCTGTCATTAACTGTCTGGCAGACAGTACCAGTAGGTTGGTGGTGTAACGGTAGCGTATCGAACTTGTAACTCGGAGATTGCAGGTTTGATTCCCTCCCGGTGCACTGCCAGGTAATGACCGTGAGCAAGTTGTTCACACACGTGTCTCTTGGTCACCAAGCAGTATAATTTGGTACCGGCCTCATCGATGGGAAGCTAACGGCAGTACATGGGAGAGGTCTGGCCTACAACCCATGTAACTGAGCTGCAGCTCACTGCCGCCTAAGGGCCTTGAAACAGAGATGAGCACCGCCCTACAGACACAGAGCTCTGAGGAAGTGCTTTTGACTGCGGGAGCTTTGCCTTACCTTATCAGCTATTTTATGTTAACCTAGGAAGTGGCCATTTAAGTTGACATTTTTCTGTGATATGAACTTAGAAGAAGAAGAGTACTGTGAACTTTTAATTAAAGTATCTACTTACTTTGGTTCAGTATTCTGGTTTTTTTACTGGATAGAATCTTTTGAAGTCATATTTGCATGCATATTTTTTCATTCGAGTAAGTGGCATGGATTAAGTATGGAGTACAGTGTTGATCATATGCATGTGTCTACGTGTGTGTGATGCAGCCTCTTGCCGATGTCCTAATGCACGTGGAACGTGGCTACCGGATGGAGTCGCCAGAAGGATGTCCTCGCGAAGTTTATACCATAATGAAGGAGGCATGGGATTCCAAGCCCGCGGCCCGGCCAACGTTTGCTGACATTTCTGCAAGACTTACGGCCCTGCGGTCACCCGCAACGCCAACCACCATCGGCCCGACAGCATTCTAAGTGCTTTGACTTTGACCAGTCATAGATTGTGTAGCCTGTGGAATTGTTGAACTCGTCGTTCAACGAGTCTTAGTGGAACACAGTGTGTGGATGGAGTTATTGAAATCGTTTTATCTGAATCAGCAGCTTGTTGGTGTTTCAGTGCATGTCGAATGGATCAGATGGATACGGTGACTGTAAATGATCGATTTGCAAATCTCAGTCCATGTGGAATGAAGTGAACTTCGTTTGGAAGCTGTAGTTTGCCGTCCTTGCCGCTGATGTTGCTGTTGTTGTTGCTAATAATCTGTGCTTGCTATATTAACCAGTTTTATGATTGTTTCCATCATTACAGGGTGTTGGCTTGCCCCGAAGATCTTGGAGTATAGAGCGAGAATGAGAATAAGGTTTGGAATGGACTAGAAATTTTACATAGGTAGAAAAGTCTCCATCTCTAGTGCATCTTTGAACTTTTCTTTTGCAAGAAAATTTGATATTTGTGTAAATTTTGCTGTCAGTCTGAATGTTTGTGCAATTCATCATCAGCAGTAAATACGTTTTTCGAGCATTCTCTGAGAACTTTTCAACTCTTGTAATGCCCATATTCCATTATGCTGACTTTGTGACAAAGTACGTGACAAGTCGCCGACTTTGACATGGACACAAATCATGAAAGTTTGTGACACAAATCCAGTTGCTGACTTTCATTATTTGTGTTGTGGACTTTCGTGATTTGTGTCCGCGACAAAGTCGGTGGACTTCGTTGTCGATTTTCCCCGTGCATTTTAACAGACTAAATTCCATTAGAGCGACACAAATGGGTTTGTCGTGGACTTTGTCGCAAACATCTCGACATGTCGAGATCATCTGCGACTTTCATGATTTATGTTCGCCACTTTCACCGAAACTTCATGATTTCATGCTTTGTCATCATTTGTGTCCACAACTTTTCATGATTTGTGTCCACAACTTTCCCCACGAGGAAGTTTTGGTGAAAGTCGGCGTAATGGAATTTGGGCTTAAAGCATAACTTCATAATAGCTTAACTATTCTTCCCAGAGCTGCTCTTTAGAAAGGTTGTATGAAACGTCCTGGAAACTTTGGTTTCTGCATTATGCAGAATTTATACAAATGCAAGGATTATTGTTTTAGAGTTTTTACGATGTGCCACATCCCCAGATCATGTATAGATTGTAAAGATGAACGTACTTTGGTATCTGTTACATGCAGTACGAATGTGTTCCTCAGTTTTGCTTCCTCTAAAGTTTTTAGTAGTTCGAGGTTATCTTGTCCATAGCTTAATTCTTCAGTGATATATAGTACGTATGTAATAAGTGGTTTAGATTAAGGTGATGCTGAACTGGCGAAGTAGGGAATTTCAGAGAATCTAGCAAACTATGAAGTTGGTTGAAGACAGATATTATTGTAGCTTTTATCATTACCACTACACAGACATCTGGCAGTTGCATTAATTTACAGCAAATAGACATTTCAACACTTTGTTGGGTTATATTTTTGGCTTAAGTTTATCCCGCTACAGAATAATGCATTTTAGACCAGAGTCGCTTCTTTGCTGTAGGCAGATGGAATTGTACTGGTGTTAGTTTGGTGTTATCAGTCATTTTGTTTTGGTTATTTGTGAACTGGCTATTTATCTTTGTTTATCAGCCGGTGGCTGGAGACCTCTCACAAGTCGAGACCAGGTCAAGGTGATGTGATGCAAGCTTTTTGCTTTTATTGTGTCATTTGTTAGTTGTGGGTCTGTCATCATCTTTGCTGTCCGGCCACACAGATCACTCACAGTGTGATCGATCCTGTGTTAAGAGTGCCATTAAATGCAAACCGATGGTCACTTTTGTATTTGACTTAGCACATTTTCTTATACAGAGAAGAAAAAGTTAATGAAAAGGTTAAAAGTTACAACTCTAATGAGTTTAACTTTAATTAATCTAGTTTTTTCTTCTGCTTATTATTATATCTAATGGCTGAAAATATGAGTTGCCGGTAAATTGGCAAACTTTGAGATTTTTCTGCTTGCTACAGCCTCAACCACTCCACCAGCAGACTAGGATTATTATTATTAAGGAGATATGTAAAGCAGTCACACATGTATTATATCGGAGTTAAAATTGTAGCAGAAAGAATTTCCAAATATTTCATGTGTAATGCTTGGACTGAGATCCTCACTCGTGGTCCATCATGACGTCATGCTGTCCCAGTCAGGAGTAAACTCAGTGATCTGACACCGTTGGCTGTCTGATCGGAAGGGCTTCCAGCCTGTATTAGTTCTGCCGCAACATTTCTTAAAGGTTTCTTATGGAGACCAACTGAATGTTGAGCAACTCTAGACTAAACAGAAGCCAAAAATTTGGGCACTGTCCAGTGATAGTTGTGGAGCAGGCAAGCCTTTCTGCACAGAATGGACATGCTGGCAGAACTCTTGATTTAGAGATGTCCTTGAGAGTGGACGACAAGCAGTTAGGCGAAAAAGTAAGTAAGAATATTTTTGTATTGCAAATCAAGTCAAATGTCACACTGCACTGTGCTGTTTTCCATCGCTAGTAGGATAAGTAGCTTCTATCTTCAGCTGGCATCTGAAGTTACTGTAGCTGTGTAGTCTCTGCATTGGGATGACAAACGTGTTTGTATATTCTAGGAGACGATTATAATCATTATGTACAGAAGCCACAATTGTGCTGATAATGGTTTCAGTGAAGCCATCTATGCTATGCACTTAGAGAGAGTTTATGATCGTCTGTTTTGTGCTGTTCGTACAGTTATTTTTGTACACACTGTGGTTGATTTCTGACGTCGTGTATCTGACACATTATTTGCTCGTTATGTCAAACTTGAGTTGACTTATTATCAGTGTGTCAGCGCGCTTGCTGCTGTTTGCATTGTCTTTGTGATGCATGCCAAGAACTTGCACAGGAACTCTGCATAGCCACATTGTCTCTGTTTGTTTTGCCAATTTTGTTTGTCTTGTAAATTTGCAGTGCGTAAAACTACAATGACAAAAAGTAATGCAAATGTGTAACCTATGACAACATTGTACAATCTGTAACTGGTAAGTGGTCTTAGGTGCAGAGGCAAAAATACTACCTCTGTTTGGTCAGTACTGAACTATCCTTATTGATCAGAGCGACTTAAGTGTGTGAATAACTTGCCAAGAGTTCTGACTTGGAAGTGCGGTGTCACAACTGAGCATCAAACGTCTGTGTCGCTGTTACGTGTTTCGGCATCTGGACCAATGCTTTCAGATTACTTCGTTCATTTATGTAGTGCTGCCATGCGTTGCAGGTATTATGACGCTATTGAAGTTGTTTCAGCATTGTACAGACTTGTGTACAGATGGGTTTTTACGTCTGTTTGTGACACACGTGTCGAGAGATGCTGCATTTTTTAGCTGCAGTTTTTGGTAAAACGTGTAGCCATTTTCTGAATTAGCTGATGAGCTGTAGCATAATCAAGCGTAACGAGACATCAGAATTTTTGTGTATATTGTTTACTGCGTAGCATGTCTTTTGTACGTTAATGTACCTATAGGGAGATAATGCTAGATTTTTTATGGGCCTGGGCTTCTTCGGCTTATGTGTGTAATTCATGATGTGTGGTCTAATTGCCGCGTTGTCACTGATGTCTGTCGCTGTGTTTGTTCAGCTGACTGCCACCGGTCACTGTAAGCCACCATTTGACAGTTGACGTCAGTGCTTTCTGTACATGCTGATTGTAACCTGTATGACTATTGTAATTTTGTGCGATTTTGTGATGATTTTATCGAGACAATTCGAATCACATTTGTCCGTTTTCGTCGACGGTGACTGTCCGTAATCATGTTTTGTTTGTTCTTTTTTTGTAGCTGATTACGCTTCGTTCAGTGTTAGCAGTTTGGACCAGAGCCATAATATTTTTTCGCAGTAAATTACACGTCTTTTTCTTTGGTTTAATGTTCTAACTGCATGCCATATTTGAACGACTTGATTGGTTTTTATTGTATAGCCTTTGAACGGATAGATAAAAATTGGTGATAATTAGTCAGGAACGTCTGTTATACTATGCTGCTATAAGCAACAACGGTAGGCCTATCGCGGGCTCAGTTTGTGTTCAGAATGCCCGGCTTTCGCTGTCACACGCGCACTAAGACGCGTGCGCCACTGCCTGCCTGCCGTATCAATAACGCGCTGATTAAGTTCGTTCCAAGCTGTCAGAATACCTGAACGTGAAAGTTCAGTGTCATCGTTGCAGACTTGGCGAATCCAGAGGTGCACAGCCACATCGAATGCAAAATAAATCAGATCTTTTTTTAAATTTTCATAACCACAATTTCAGTAGACTGACATAATTTGTGTGTAAAACCAGTGTTAGGTGATAGTTTGAAATAACGAATTAAAGGAGAAAATGGTTAAAATAGCACTGCTATCTAGCACCAATACAGTGTGTGCCGACATTAGTTGCTGGAGGCCGGCGACATGCAGCTATGTTATTGTTGCAGTCGTGTCGGCAAATAAATTCTCGTTAATTTCTCCAGCGATTACGATACGCTATTGCATGCGTAGCAAAACAGCGCGCGTTATACATGACAAACGACGTTAAACGATCACGGCTCATGGGGCATAGTCGTCACTATTTAGGGGCGTTTTCCTCGATAACAACCAAGGCACTACGATGTTCCGTTCTTCCGTCTCCTCTTTTTCTTCTCTTATTTTCCTTTACCATAGTTCTTTTGTCCATAGGCTTTCATCCCCCCTCTATTCCTTTCCTGCCGCGTAGCAGTCCACTCAAAACCATCTCAGGCCTAGGAGAGCGCCGTAAACTCCCCATGCAGTCGGGGCTGGGTGAAGCCCCAGCCAACATCGACTGTGGTGCATTTTGAGAGGCTCATTGACTGTAATTATTATTTACGGATTTTTGTATACATAAGTATCTAGTTATTTATAAATAATTACATTTGTGGTCAAAATCCATTTTTGTATGTTATAACCTTATATAAAACCTTTAATAAGTTTATAACCCCCTCGGAAAAATCGTCCATGCCATTCATGTCGCATTTGGCGTCGTCGCTAGATACGGATAGACGCCCTCGTTATGAATACAGTGTAATTGTAAATTACATTTTGATACAACAACGCGTATAACTGTTTTATTTCTAAGATCAAAGCTGATAAAAGCAAATACCACCACAACAACTAACATGTCACAGGCGTATCGAGTTGTACCTTGGGGGGCTTACGTTAATGTAACGTTTTAGATAGCGTGGCTTTGTTGTAGGCAAGATACCATGTGGTGGGTTCTTGAATGATCATCGCGTTTGCAAATATAGGCATCGTCCTGCAGAGCGTCCAGTTAATGAATATGAAAGTCGGCAAATAATTAACCTGACGAAGTTATGAAATCTAGTTGGTTATAGGCCTTTTCACGGATTACCCTGTATTCGGCTTCTCTGCAAAGTAGATCGTGCGTCCTGATCAGCGGTCATGCCTGATCAGGCCAAGTCAGGTCATAACGATGATTGGTTGTTAGCAGTATGATATGCATGAAGTTCTTCTGATAAAAAGTAAAATCGAATAAATCCAGTGTTACGTCGTCGACGGGCAGAAATATTCTCTGAATTAATAGAATTAAGTCAGTTTAATGTCGGCGGCGTAGGTGCGCTGTCTAGCTGTGCTGGTTTCACTATGAACTGCAGCCCCGGACAGGACAGAACAGAGCGCCGACCACCACGTCGATATCCTACGTGTCCAGTCATGCACTACATCACACAATGCACGCCGGAAGCGCGACCCTCCAAGGCAGTACAGACCAAAGTTCGAAGCGTTACCGACCAGTGACAACAAACTACAGGTGCCCTGGAAAAGACGAAGCCTGGCGACGTCATGTAACGAGTCTGCACGGTCCAGCCACGTGTTGTAGCCCAGCATGCAAACCGCCATCGGCGAGTTAGTGATGAGGAACGCAACACTGACAACGAGCAGCGTCGTGGTAGACGAAGTGACCCGTCTGCTGCGTCCAGTGACGGCGGAAGTCCTGGTGATCAGCGTCGACGACAACGAAGTCATGGAACTGGTTGTCTTGGAGCTGCTGGTGGTGGTGGATCTTGATCGCCACTGCAGATAGTCACCGCTCAGCTCGTCGAAGCGCGTCAGTCGGATGACGATAGCGACGTTGCTGACGATGATCGTGACGAACGAGATGAAAAAGTAAAACAACCCCGTGAGAAACGCATCGAGGGTGCAATGGACCACACTGATAAGTCAAAAAAATAAATGAATGAGACCTGGAAGAAATGAGATTAGAAAGTTGACGACGAAACGGGACAGTATTAAGAAGTAAACGACACTACTTGATAGTAACGATCACACTTTAGATGTTAAGATATGTGTGATAAGTGCGTTGAGAAAAATGAACGGAATGCGATGATTTGGATAAAGGTGATCGTGACGAAAGGAGCCGCTGCCCACAGGGTGAGGTCGATCCAGTACCAGACGCCGAGGTAGAAGCGGATGTAGCGGCGTGCGATGAGACAGAACTCGACGTTAGCTGCAGTACTTGTCCACTGTGACGCATGTAGGGTTGAACCAGCTGACTCCGTGAGACTGACTGTGACAGCAGAAGACAGCGAGGTTCCAGAAGGACTGACGCTGGCAACGCACGACCTTGACGCGCTTCCTAACAGACTCAATAAGACAAACATTTTATAGAAGATAGCGAGGTCCCAAGTACGGCTGGCTTTTCCGACAAGGTGAAAAATGGTAACGACAAAGAAAAAGTAGTCTGCGACGCAGTTTTGTGAAATGGTATATCTGATGCTGTCGTCTGCTGCGACGAACTATTATAACAAACTGTACTGGCCTCCGTGTTGTGATCATCGGTGACATCGAACCCAATTTGCGAAGGTCTGTTGTTTACATCAGCGATCGGCGACGACGCCGTGATGTGCTGAGCTGTCCAAAAGAAGTGAAGGTTGACAGCACAGAGCACGAGCAACACCGAGGTCCAGACGACGGCCATGCGTCGGCGTCCATAGAGACCAGCGGCAGGAACTGAGCGCCATACAATCACCGCTCGGTCTGCAGACAGGATGGCGACGGTCGAAGAGGAAAGTTGACTGAAGAGATGGACGAGGAAGAAATGAGCGCGACAGGCAACTGATGAACTGGCACTGACGTCGAATCCAGACCAGTGAAGTAAACAGCGACGAATTAGCGACGTCATCAGGACACCGATATCCACGCAGCACAGAGCGCTCAGAGCGAAACCAACCGCGCCTCCCCGCCGTCCTCGAAATGCCGGCGTCACTGTAAGTATCACGAGGCCGAACAAGTTGCCCAGTGTGCCGACAGTGAGCAGAGTTGGTGCCGCTATGCGCCACATCCACTGCAGGACTCGGTCCTCGGTGGTCGTCGTCGTCTGAAAGGTCCAGTCATTCATCTCCGCCTGCAGTAGATGTTCGCTGTCACCAGCTGCGCTGTCGTTGTGCTTCATCGTCCTACATAGCATAGGCCCCACGTACGTAACGTTTATATTCGGCACTTGCTCGTTTATACAAGCAAATACGTTGGCACGCTTAGTGTCGACGTGTATGCGGCTGTCTGTTTCTGACGTTTTAACCTTTGACCTTTCGAACTAAAAATTGGCAAAACGGTTACTTTTGCCACGAAAAAATGTTTAAACCAATTAGGGATTATTTAGTTTCTTGTGCTTTGGATATGAGTCCGTGTGGCACAGACAAACGGGCACAGACGGATGGACGGACGGATGAAGAGACGGGAAAGACCGTAATGCGGCTTATTAAAACGTTCGTGTAATAATCTCGGCAATACACAGAAAAAGGTAAAAGGCGAAGCATAGCATTGCTTACACAACTCATCTCCTGTCCAGGCTTTACAGTAGCTTAGTTAAGAAATGCATCATAACTCATGGAATATCCCCGAAGGCCCTACGTGTTCAAATCTGAGGCACATCCTAGGTATACCTTGCTAAACATTGCACACTAAAATGCTAAAGGCAAATGTTACAATATTTCGCTAAAGCTTATCAAATGCGCTATATATTAAACAAAATTGCGTGAAAGACAGCACGTCTGTGTATCGTGCGTCACACCCGTTTAGTTTACTAATGATTTGGTCTGTTTCTCTATTTTGTTTCAATGTCCAGATACAGCGTAGCCAAAACAGTGGATCGATACATTTTTGCGTAATTTTTGTCTTGTCAAAGAAAAATTAACCCGCCGCAATTTTTCTACACCTCAGAGATTTTTATAAAGCTATATGCGACCAACCAATTTCTAATGTGTACAAATAGTAGGCCCTGAGAATTATTATTTTAACAAATTAATAGCATTACACGGTTTGTCCACAATGATGATCGTCAGTGTCTGTAGGTTATAACAATATGCAGTCAAAACGTTAGGCCTACCTTAGTCGTTGTTCGCAACGATTCTCAGACTTAGCAGAGTACGTGGATTGGTTGGCTGATCTCATCCTATTAAATGCTAGGATCACATTCTGTGTATAGGCTACTGCTGCTGCTGCTGCTGCTGCTTGACTACGCGAGCACAGCGATGCAATCTAATGGTATTAGTGGATCGTTTGCAATGCCCATAAAATTGCTGGATTGATGATTCCTGCTGGAAGAAAACGGCTTTAACCTTTAATTAGACTCCACAACGAATGTTTGGCGTAGGCCTAAATACATTTATTATTAACGAAAACAATGATACTAGAATAAAGCATATAGGATCATTACTAAGGCGAACACAGGCGAACTGTAGGCTTAGGCCTATACTAAGCTGTGGCTTTCACTACTAGGTTTATCTTTCACTAACGTAGTCATTATTTACTTAGTAACCCAGCTTGTTTAATGAGACAGTAATTTGGAGAATGTCAGTATCTTAACACTGTGATTTGTTAAACATTATAAAATTTTTTTAACAAATTCATAATTGTGCCTGTTATTATGCCAATCTATTCGTGTTGCTCGAAAAGTTTTCAAAATATTTGTTCTTATTTTAGCTTTTTAAACAAACGTTTTATTTTTAATTTAAGTACTTTTTGGATTTACATTTTTGCGTTATTTTTTTATAATCTTGGTGTAAAAATTACACATAAATGTGGCTTTAAAAATTCAAACTAACAACAGTATAATATTAAAATGAAGTTTCTACATAAAACAAATGTGAAAAAGACGAAGTTCGATACAGTATAACAAAATAACATAAAAATAAAGGCAAACAGTATTTTTTGAACATTTAAATGTTTTTCTTTATAATGTTAGCAAAATAAAACGTATAATGACTGTAGTTTAACATTTTGACATTTAAAGTAAGCCCTTAGTAATTTGAAAGTATGACTTTGTAGAAGACAACTTCTTGTGTTAATTTACACATATGGCTTCTGTTTGTCATTGACTTTTTCTTTTACCTTTTATTTAGTTGTTAATAATTCTCTTTGGTCTCGTCCATAATTCTGGCTACTGGCTAGCCTACTCATCGCGTCGTATGAAGTTAGTGAGGTGACTGTAAATAATTTAGTGAAAGGAAGTAGTGAGGCGAGTCGAAGCGACCGGTGAATTTGATACATACCGATACACACGAGACTTGAACTGAGCTACTTATCCTATTCCTACTACCTACTAGATCAGGACTTTAATGGACATTTAATATGCGCCAACAAGAAACCTACGATGTGCATGTTCAGTGCATTAGCCAACTCTCTGATATTTAGCAACTAAAGAGCAAGCAGTGTCAGTGAAGTAGACAAATGCAACTTATACAAGATTAGATATAAAATAAAAAATACACAAATAAACAAATAAATATTGCGCTTTAAAGATTAAACATTATAGTTATGGCAAACAGTTTACAACTCTAAAATGAATGAAAATAAAGCTGAAAGTAGCAGCAAATGTCTTTGCACAACATGAAAAATTACTCTTGTTTATGCGAGAAACTTTGTTATTTATTAGTGATTTATTATGTTCCGGTATTTGAAATTATAACCTAACTCAGTCCGTGTCGTTTGCAGCACTAAGCGTGCGTTCTTTAATACCGCTTTCTGGAATTATTTTTTTATAAAAATTAAAAAAAAAACATTTTGCCATAGCAACGAAAATAAGTGATCGATACCAAATTGCATGCTGTATAGTCACAAAGGCAATAATCGGCAGTCCAACGTACATGTACGACCTCATGGTTAAAACCGAAAAGTCCTAAACTATGACCTATCTGTTACGCTACCAAACCGTTTTCAAATTATGGTATACTGGTAGGTATAGAAGTCAATTGGCTGCTGCATGGCTAATCAATACTCATTATAGAGTTTTGATTTTTCGTTCGACACTGATTGCACACGTATGCAAGGGGCGTGATCGAGCAAAGAGAAGCGAACCAGCACAATCGCCAATAGCGCCAAAGCTCGAGCGTACCCGTATGCTGAAACAGAATATATGATAGAGAATGCATACGTATTCTTAAAAAACAGCATATGCGTATGTTACGCGTATTTTATTTGGGATGGCTTGTAGCCGGAAATACATGTACATTATTGCTAATTTGCTTTACAGACGCCATAGGCCCACATCGCGTGACGCTTTGGCGCTACGACGTCATAACACAGAAACGCAGCTTTTTATTAATACCGTTACTGGTAAACGTGGCAAACGCACATTAGCATTGGCAAACTAGCAATACAACAAATGACCGAGAGAGATAATAATAAAAAAACAGTAATTCATGCCAGTAGTAATATTATTTTCCACTAAATAGGGCATACAAGCAAGTAAGTTGGCACATTGTGTAAGCCTACAAGTAAGTGAGCTTACACAAGGTAGCCAAGATCGTACAATGTAAAGTGAATAACACCAAAATGCGCATTATTCGCGCTAACGGACAGCTGATATGGTTCTGGTTATGCTGTCACTGTTAGCGGCATTATGCTACTTACGCTAAAATAAAATACGACGGAATATGTGTGTATTCTTCAAAAGAATTATAAACTTTACATGGTCTGGTATCGCAGGATACATCGTAGGCTCGAGCTGTAAGGTGGTAGAATACATCATGTGCTGTTGCTGTTCGAAATAATGCTCTTTGTCATGACGGGTAGCTTCAGTTTGTCGACTTCGATGCATGTTGCGATCACTCTACTGCTGCTTGCTGTCCATACAATGCAGTGGACACCACGTGACCAGTAAGCAAGTTATGCTACGTTTTGTTTTGTTTATTGTGCGTCCATCTTAGTAGCCCGCATTACGTATTTTGCTCGTCCGTCCGTCTGTTTGTTCGTCCGTAACTTACGGGCGCCTAACTCGAAAACTAATAGTAATAAGTACCGGTAGGAAAAAAACGAAATTTGTGTTACCGTTCGATGTCTACAACAGAAGCATTGAAACGCTGACAAAACAGAACATAAACAATTTTCAAAGCTCGACTGCTGCGATTTCTGTACTGACGAGTCTTTGGTGCGCTAAAAGATGAAACGTCGTTGAGTTTGCATCATCAAAAGAATATTTTCAGTTGCCGCAGTCGGCCACAGACGTTTACTTTGATGCAACCTTCAAAGTTGTCCCGATCCTGTATGGGCTATTACAAGCAACCAACTGACGACAGTATCTGTTCCTTACACAAAAAGTGTCCACCTTTTAACATCAATAGCCCAATCTGCGTCGCAATGGTCTATTTGCAGCGATACGTCAGACGTTGAGGACAGCGAAATAAGCTTATCGTTGGACGTCGCTGATGCAGGTCCTCCAACCAGCACTGACGACGACGACGACGACGACGACGACAATGACCTTGAGTCGTTCTGGCAGCAGCTAAACGCTGCCCGCAGCACTGCCTTGGAACGCATGAAATTCTCTTCCTGGGCGTCACCGGATCACTCAAATGAAAAACCGTCGACCACAAATCATTTTAATCAGGTAGTTACTGTCGATGTAAGTCCAAGTCCAAGGCCATATTCGGTTAAGCCAAAATCAAGCCAAAACTTGTCTAAGATTTACGTCGCAGTTTAAACCACATAAATCTGTAAACTAAAATGATTTCACCAATGTCTAAGTTGATTTTTTTGTTTTTTTCTCCAAGTTTTGTCGCAGTAGTTTATAGAGCGAGTTATACTAGCAGATTTTTCCGAGTTTTTAAAAATCATTTTAACACATTTGTGTTTTGCGTTTTTATGCCAATGTTATTAGGTGTTTGTTTCTTTTATATTTGTTTTTTTATTTGTGTATTATGTTTTATTTTATTATTGTTATTTTGTCAGCAATTGTAAGGTTCACTGTAAATGCACGTTCAGCGCCCTGCTGTTGTGTTTATATTTGTTTTCATATTTTTAATTATTGTATTCTCAATATAAACAAAATAAATTTAGATAGAATCTTGATAGGCTATTGAAGAGTGCTAAATGCTGCTGTCAGTAACCAGTGTATTGTGTGTTTTGCTGCTTTGCAGATTGGTGGCAACGAAAGCGAAATTGACACAGATTCAGCTATCGGTCAGTTATCATTGTCTTTCATTGCGGCTTTCTGCGCCAACCGTCTTACGAAATATGAAAATTAAAACACATCCATATATTAGCGCAAACAGTTAGCTGTTTTTATTGTGTGATTTCGCTTAAGTTTCGTTGAGAAAACTTGTAAACTAAACTTTTGTAAAACTGGTACATTTATTTAATAATGTTTAACAGCAGCTTTTTTCATACTTGACGTAATTAGGCTTATACAAGTACCTTGCTTCAGATACAGTTTTTGTTTTCATATTTATGACATTTTTGTCGCCAGTAATATTTCGCGTAACAGCAAAAGTAAATAAACACCCAAATTTAAATACAAAGTCTGGTATTCGACTTATGTTATCTGTAGCACATAGAAATCTTTGTATAGGCCTAATGGTTACTTCATAATTACCGTCACTTTTATACGGACTGTTTAGCGTTTACTAACAACATTTTAAAACTTTGAATTCTAAAGCCAAAACGCATTTTATGAAAAAAAGATGAAACCGCGTAAAATTTCTGTACGTTTTTGTTTTACAACTATGGTGTGTAAGAAGAGCCTGCGTGCGGAGTGCCTGCGGTACGTCCGAGGTACAATTCACGCATTGTCGGCGGCAGAGAGGCACGACGTCATTCGTGGCCGTTTCTGTGCAGTCTGCAGCGCTATGTGGGTGGTCCAGGCAATCCGTGGGTCCACATCTGCGGCTCTTGTATCATCGCTCGTCGCTGGATTCTCACAGCCGGACACTGCGTCAAGTACTTATTTATTAATCTATCTCTCTGATACACAAAATACATTATAGCACATACATCATCACCACTAACAATTGTTCAGCATTAGGAATACACAGACAGACAGATAAACAGACAGACAAGCTCTTAGCTTAGGAGACTGTCGCGATCTACACATGTCGTGATGGTTATTGCGATTTACCATGCAGCTAGAATACCGCACGATTGGCACACCATAGTGCGTTCAAGGTCATCCAAGTTAAATGATTTTAATGTCATTTAAAAGCCAGTATTCGACTTATTATTAGAGATCAATAACAACCTAGGCTTTATCTTGCACCGTTTAGCCACAATACACCCGTTACAGAAAACGACAGACGACGACGGACGACAACCATGTAAGACGCCTACAGCATTGCGGTAGCGCGTCAATAATATCTGTCAAAGACAGGCGGACGGACGGGCAAGATCCGTAATGCGGCCTGTTAGAACGGCCGTATAAATAGACCTAACATGAGATAGGGCGCTGGCGACTTTCTATAGGCTGCTAATAGTACCGGGTAACCATGTTTCTATCTGCAGCGGATTGGCCCCAAGTATCAATGGAAAGTTTCAAGCTATAGCTGGCCGTATCTCGGAAACAGTGACAAAAAGGGCCATGGTCACTATTAATCACTAATAGGAAATCGCATACGCCCTTTTAGATGAGATAAAAATCATTGACCTTGGATGATCTTAAAGGTCTGTACTGCAACAGGAACTGTATAAGCTGTAGTGCGTCATCCCAAGCAACGGCTGGGCTTTGTTTTTTTCTATGATGCGGACAGACAGACACACTGCCTAACAAAAATTACACAGAAGCGGCCGAACAGGGGCATTAAAAACTGCGTAGGCCTAATGACGGACAGAAAACGTCACACAGTCGTTCGGACAAACAGAGAGGCAGACCGCGTTTGAAACAAGAAATTTGAGCAAATGTTCACGAGACGCGCGAAAGTTTATAGCAGTTTCTATTCGCAAATTGTCTTAGTTTATCTCCAGCCATTTCGTCACCATTCACTCTTAAAGTGTACGCCGCAGACGAAGATCGCAAAAGTCAAATAAAACCTCTTATTATGGGAGTTCAGAGTCTTTTAAAGTCATCGATGTTGATACGACCGAAAAAGCTCGTCACTATTGCTTATTGTGATAGGCAGGCATGCTTATTTGCAACCGTTTTCACGATAGACTGGCAAACAGCGGTAAAATAACGATTTTTACGGGAGAACCGCTCTTTGATACCCTCGTGTGCAGGTTTCCTTGAACCTAGAAAATCGAGATTTGAAACGTTGAAATCTACGTTACGTTCAATGCTAAAAATTTCATACCAGCTCCTTCTGGTCTATCTCCACTGGCTTCGGCACAGTTCGCTTTTGAAATGTGTCTCGCAGCCAAAAATCGTGCAAAAATTTATTCAAAAAACTTTATTTTAGTGTTCAAGGTCATCCAAGGTCATTGATCTCGGTGCCAATCTGAAGCCCGTGTACGACTTCCTATTAATGATTTTCCTATTAATTATTAATAGTAACCTAAGCCCTATTTCGCACCGTTTATGAGATATGACTACTTATCAGCCAAGAATCGCAAATTTTTCCTACCCCCTCTCATTTAGCGCTTTTGCTAGAGGTGACCCCTTTTGAATTTATGGAAAAGCTTTACGGATCCTGAAACTTGAGTATTCCAGGCAGCCGACGATAAAAATTTGGTGATCCTATCTTGCACCGTTTCTAACTGATCTATCCGTGTGGCAGACAGACGGACAGCATTGCAATGGCTAAGACGCGCTACAGCAGTACCTGCTTTCGCGCGTAAAAACTCTATGGCTAGAAGGCCCCAAATTTTTGAATCTAATTTTCAAAAAGTAGCATATTTCTTATCACGGTGCAAAATATCACGGCGATCGGCCGAGCGACCTTTGACATCATGTGGCAAAAAAACCATAGTGCTGCAGACGGGGTGAAAAAAGGGAAGAGTGGGAAGGCAGAGATGGTGATTATGTCATCTTTGGCCCGCACGGGTTGATCGAAGCGACAAGCGGCGGCGAGATTGGCTCATGCTACACAGCTAAAGTGCTAACTGCGAAATGTGAAAGCACCTGCTGCTGATGATGATGTTGTGTGGCTTGCAGTGCAACTAAGTGACCGTCCGCCCAAACTTCTGCCAGTCAACAGATTTCGCGCTTTCGCATTTGGCTGCAAGCATGGGTTCAGTCCGTCCAATTCGGACGGACAGACAAACAGACAGACTCTGCAGCGTCTAAGCATAAGGGTGCTGTCATAGCACCAGAGCGCGACAGTCAGACAAGACAATTGACATGAGTTATTAACACCACAAATAAACAGACAAGTCAACATCTTTAAGCGACTGACTGACACCAGCCAATGAGCTGAAATAAGCAGTGTCAGGCTAATAATGTCAGACATTAATTACTCTGTATGCAAATAAAGTTCTGAGCAAAACACATTTTTATTAACCAATAGATCGATCGAAAAATAACCACTGCATGCATACGTTTATTGAATTGATGCATAACAGTGTGAAATGCAATGTCGGTGGCAGAGCGAAGGCGAAAGACCCGACGCAGTATCGGATCGTCGCCGGGGAGCACGATCTTCGCCTTACTGAAGGTGAGTTTACTCATTGCTTTATCGTTACGAACTTTTTGATTATTAAAATGCAAAGACGACTTTCCTCTTCAGGTCCGAAGAAAGTTGTCTTTGCATTTTTAATACTGATGCGATTTTCGATGTTTTCGGTGTCTTTGCGTAGCTTTCTGTGCTCTGTTTCTGGCTGCTAGTGAAACAAGAATTGGACGAAGCGAGGGCAACTATTAGCCCAGTTTGTTGTCTTGCCGCTACTGTTCACGGTGAATGTGCCGCTTTGTTTGTACTTCTTGGCAAACAAATCAGAATGAAGCACGTCTATTTTTTATTTTTTCCAAAAGACATCGTTTTTTTCGCTAGAATATCAGCAGAGAACAAGTAAAGCGAACATTACGGAGAGAATGTGTAAATGGCGGCCCATTATGGCCAATTGTCATGTATGACGCCGACGAGACTCAACGATTGAGTTACGTTGGCGTGCATGGCGTCGTAAGCGTGCGTCGTCAGTTTTATCGGATAGTTACAGCCAGAGCCGTACATATTAAGATATGGCTCTGGCTACAGCTGAAAAACCACTGAGTATTGCTGTCTTCTTTCGGGACGAGCACAAAATAATATATTCATTTATGGTGTCTTAGTTGGTATTAATCCATGCTAAAATTATTTACCAATCACTTTTGTTTCATTTGCTGTTTATCTGTATTGTTGGTAAATATGTGCAGTAGTATTAACTAATAATCGTAGGGACGGAAAGGGTATATGACGTGGAGAAGATTATAACGCCCGAGGGTTTCGGGAAGAACTATGCCGGGCACGACATAGCGCTACTGAGGCTGTCCAGAGACGTGCAGTACTCAGCCGCTGTCGGCAAGATCTGCCTCCCTGACAACCCGCCACCAGACCGAGCTAACTGCGTCGCCATTGGCTGGGGCGACACGCAAGGTCAGCACTCTGTCATCTGTGATGTCTTAGATACAGTGGCTGGCGACTCTTATTCTTGCACAGCGTGTCTGTATCCGGTTCTGTCTGCGTGCTCGGCTGTTGGCCATGTAGCCTAGCAGTCGCGAGCCAAATCGTCTACTGGTCTGTATCATTATTACTTTCGTAGAATTAAGAAAATATAATGTAATGTCTCTTGTTTGCAGTCAAATTACTTCAAAAGTTATTAACGAATTGTAACGAAATTCTTTATATTTCTTGTGTCCGAGAAACAACATCGAGTTCGCTGATGTCAACCTTTTTTCTTATTCCGCTGCTTTACGTAAAAAATAGTAACTTGTAGTACGTCGTACGAGAAGCCAGGTAGTCACTCAGCAAGTATTATTTACAGCTGCTAAAGTTTTGCAAAACTAAAAGATCAGTGTGAAGATCGCGAGGCGGCAACATTTCATCGTCATTATCGCTAGATACCGGTAGGCTACGTAGATTGCAATGATGACTCAGGTACGGGACGGGACGAAGTGTTGAACGAGGTGATAGTCCCGGTGCTGCCGAGGTCCACGTGTCGTCGACGCGACTGGTACGGGCGTCGCATCAAGCCGGACATGATGTGCGCCGGCTACGAGCACGGTGGTCGCGACTCGTGTTCCGGCGACTCCGGTGGTCCTCTGGTTCGTCAGCCGGGCTTCGGCAAGCCGTGGCAGGTGGTCGGCATCACGAGCTGGGGGAAACTGTGCGGTCTGCGACGTAAGCCGGGCGTTTACACGCGCGTTTATCAATATCTCGACTGGATCAATCAGCACGTTAAACGTAAGTCTGCCGTCCAAACTTTACTGGGTGATGTGGTAGTGTAACGAGGAGGTGTTGGACTTACGATCGAGAGGTTGTGCGTTCGACTTCCGGTTTAGTCGTTGTTAAGTGGTTAGTACTCGGACTGTCTGTTGACAAGTAAACCAACGTCAACTCAGCCTTCCATCCCTCTGGGATAGGTAAATCAAGTATCGGTTTATCTAGCTGGGTTGTACGATTCGTTGGCCAATAAATTAACAGTAAATCGAAGTAGTAAACTTTGAGCCAAACTCCACGTACGCTTTTATGCGGTCTTAATAAGCCCGATTGTCTAGTTTTCTGTTCGTTTGGTATTGGCTTCTAACTCGTGAAAATGGGGTTTGATGCATTTTGAGCTTCCAGAGTGCATTTTTGTGACTTATCGATCTGCTGCTGATGATCAAAAGGAGTGGACAGCCTTTGTTGCCTAATGTTTCAGCAGGAGCAGGAGAATTTAGGTCTAAATTAATTACGGCTAATTACGATGCCGCACTCGCCGATGAAGTGTCTCGCGATAAAGTGTCATGGAATCCACTAGACACTTAGACCACTTGTCAAACACTGAGGTTTCCGATAAACGTAGTCGTAGCCTCTTTTGAGAGTAACGAAAATACCACCCAATATTTGCGCCATATTCTGTATTATAGTTAGAAACGGCGCTGTGATGTGTTCATGTTGCTGTGTTTAGCAGAATAAAGCAAAGGATAGACACAAGTCGTCGATCGTCGAAAAGAATATCCGTGTGTCAATTAGGAATCGATCAGCGGCAACATGTGGCCTCTTGGTCGCTGTTTTCATCGTCGTGAATACAACAAGATACAAGAGTTAATAATCACCGACGCAAAAAAAAATTAACGTAGGACACTGCTTAATTAATGTGCGCTCATTGCTCGAAAAAAAGCTATACTTGAAACAGTAAGAAAAATATTTACTAATTTCCTGTATCATATAGCATAGGTTTTGAATTAATTAATAAATAAAATATCCGCAAAAAATATAATTAATTAATTTTATTTTTAGTACAATATTTGGCTTTTGTTTAATCGCCGTTCATTTCAACAATTTCTCAATAGGCCCAGGGCAAGAAACCCCCCCAAAAACATTTTCATAATTGCTTCAGCAAGTTTTGTTACAGACCGGTTGTTTTTCCTGTTACCCTACAATCAGTGTCAAAGTAGCAAAACAAAATTTGCCTAATTTTTTCGCAAAAATCAAATACATTCACACGAGCACCTGCATAGGCCTAGGTCTACTCTCAGAATAGGACGATGAGACTCGGGTCCATATGTAGGGCCAGCAACTGCATGGTTTATTCGGCGTTTCGTAAAAGAAGACTTTCGTTACTAAACCTAGCAAACGTCAACGTTGTTCACCATTCATTATCACACGCAGATATATGTCTCATGGGTCAAAGATGCCCGGTAACGAAATTAATTTTTTCGCGTAAAAACCACTTGTGTACATAGGCGGACGACGAATTACGTTATTTAATGACTGATAAAATAACACGCGAGTAAGCGAAAATTTCATATGTATTGCATCTAACAAGACAAAAAACTCAAATACCAAAAGGTTGTTACTTTTTAGGCCACCCTGTACATTACACACAGTATATACTGTGTCCTATAAAACGCACTACTTTTTTGCAAAAATAGTTGAACATCTAAGTGGATTTTAATAACTTTTTACTGTTGCGTTCGTGAATAAACAAGGATGAAAATCGTTCAAAGTGTACCATCTCACTTTTCACGTTGCTTTGCAAAATTTAAATGGAAAAATAAAAGAATTGCGGGACATAATAGTAATTAAGTTTTATTTTTTGATTAGCGAAATTACCGTAAGATTACACAATGTTAAAATAGCTATGCAATACGGTATTTACTGTGTAACCCCCTAGTCAATGTAGACCTACAACAGAAATGTCAAATATGAACGAATCTGAATAAAAATGTACACTTTGATTTCCACAAAAGCTGTAAAAGAAACTATCAAATTTTGTTGAAAATATTAATTTACAGCAGAGTTATTAATTTTTTAAATCGATGACAAAATATCTCTGTTTCCAAAGTGGTGTTACATTGCAAGCACTCGACTGGAAGCGACGCAATCAACGTACGACGTATGCAATGACTAACGCAAAGATAAGCCTATACATAGTGTTGTCCGCAAAAGACAGTATTTTAATTAAAATGCCAAGGCAAGAAAGGGTATGGTGCTTAGAAATTGATCACGAAAGTTCCCAATGTGCTCGACATGTCACAGCACGTCATGACGTCGACTAGCTGAAGTTGCGCCTGATCAAAGAGTGGGAACATTTTCAGAAGGCGTTCATTGATAAAGTGGTCAGGTAGTGGTGCCCACGACTTCGAGTTTGCACCCTGGCGCCCAGAAGACATTTTGGCCACAGACTTTAGACGTGCTTGACACGTGCATTTACAGAACAGTAGGCTTATATACAGTTTGACAGTCATATGTCCGTGCGGTTGTTTAATATTGCACAGTTCACTTTTTTAAGGTGACCTCACTAAGCTCGCTGTAATTATTGTTTGCTTTGGCAGATTTTGCTGAAACTTGTCGTTTTGTTTCCAATTAGATGTTGCATTGTTACGGTAAAATTTTGTTAGAATCCGATTTTTTTTGTTTGAATTACAAAAGAAAATAAATAAATGGGTTAATTTTTTCCGGATATAGTACGAATGATTGCGCGGCTGGAAGAAATCAAGATCGTCTTCAAGGTCGTTTGTCAGCATGCTGGCGCGTGTGCTGCTCCGCTTTGGCCAGAAATGAGCTGCGGTTCTTGTGGTATTCTTCCGCCAGCTCGGCGCGCAGTGGGTGGTCCGGCTCTGGTTTGCCGATCAGACACTCCAGCGCCTTCAATACTGTAACGCAACACACTGATTTCAACTCATTTCAACTAGGCCAATACTGCACGAAAATCGTTTCCAAGGCATCATGTGGTGACTCCATTATCTATGTGCTTACATCTTAAGACAATACTCTGTTCTGTACTGAAGTTTATTAGCACAGAAAAGATGCTGCATGAAATTAAACTGTATAATTTCATTTTCGGGATTAGTAGTAACATCAACACTTGACTGTGACACTGAAATATCTAAAAAATTACTAAATCATATCAAAAGACTTAAAATGTATTTCGTATAAATGTAAGTATGTTTATAAACGGCAACATTCAAATAAAAACGACAAATTGCATTTCAAAATGAAATCAAAATTCTCGTATTGCTAATCTGCCACTGATTTTACCGTTCGTTAAACCAGCGTACTTTTAGTAAGTAAATAAGTTAGTAAAGAAGACTGTTCGATGTCGAATAAAGTTTTGCCGAATCTGACGCGGGGGTATTTTGCTTTATTTCGTAAAGTCAACACAACTGCATCAACTCTGATTCTCATATTAAAACACCAATAAGCAAATTAATCTTAGTTCAACACGGAAATTTTAATAGTGTGAATAGGCCTAAATGGTCCAGAATGATAATAACGGCACGAACCATCGTCGGTTTTCGTAGCCGCTTTCCAGTTTTGTGGTTGGATGATGGACAGACAAACCTGTCCTTTCTCGTCCACGTTCGGGTGATAAATCGGCGTCTCGAATTTGATTTTTGGCGGTTTGAACGGATAGTCTGCGGGATAGTCGATCCGAATGCGAAACGCGCCGAGGTTATACGGTGCAGTAGTCTGCAAAACATTCCATATGGGCTTATTGTCACTCGTTATGGGACTATAACTGACATTAACTTTTCAACAACGAAGCAAAAGCGCTTCTGGACTGAATAGCTAAAATCTGCATGAAATACCGACTATTTCGATGCCACTGTTAGACATATTCCACACTGAATCTGTTATGTTACGGCAATATCTTCTGTCATACATTTACAACAAACAAAAATTTTGTATTAACAAATAAATATAGTTGTATTTTTACGAATTACGACATTTAAGTATTAAGAAACAATTTTGTTTTACAGAAATTGGAAGCATATTACATGTAGGCCTGAGAAACTTGCAGAAAGTGCTTTATATTTAAAAAGATTCGGATATGACTGAATGTCGCACAAGTAGGCTTATAATCCACATCGTGTCTCAAAAAACCAAACCACATTTATTGTTTGATTACCTCCGTGAAACATTGGCCGATTTTAATAATGTTTGGCACGCAACATCAAAAAATTGGACGTAAATGACTGTAGTTTTGCCTACTTTACCTTAATAGGCCTACTGTTGTTACACTTCCTTGTAAAATGCAGAAGTCGCTGTTGTTTCGTAATGTTGCATTCCAAAAATTATTAAAATCGGTTAATGCTTTACAGAGCTATTTAAGAAATAAAAGTGGCTCGGCTTTTTTTAAATGTGTGAGTTTGAGTTAACGAGTTTGCGGTTAGTTACTGACCGGCACAATAAGACCTTTCCATAGGAACAGGTTATTCTCGCTGACGTCCATGTTTGTGAAAATTGGCAATTTGGCCGCTTTGATATCTTGAACCTCCTGAAATATCCAGGCACCGAACTATACCTTTAGGCTACTAATCATCACTACAATAAAGCTTTAACTCCACTTTACTGTGTTGCGGATCTGTTGCGCAATATGCTGTAGGCCTACAATAAGTTGTGGAACAAATTAACGAAAATAGGAGATCAACAGCAAATCCGTAACGACTTGTGCAACTAGAAAACTGAAAAAATGGCGTGGTTGGTAACGCATGCCATATAGCGTGAGATGAATTTGTATGAGCGTTCGAGGCTACCTATCATCGTATTTTTGTGTACTTTAGGCCTATACTGGTAGTCTTGCATGTATGTGTCAGCATGCACGGTAAGATCGTGCAGAACTCAACATTTAGATGGCATAATTATTATGCCACTATTTACTGTAATCGACTAATGGGCGCATGGTCGAGCGATTGTGAAAGCTATAAGCAAAGGCCTGCGGTATTGCTGGAAATCGAAAGTCGACGGAAATGCCTGACAGCCAGACACATAACGTTCCGTAATAAACGTACCGTATTTAATTTCAGCATAATTCACCCATATCTTATTACTAAGCAGAAAAAAACGGCTAGGCCTAACACTTTCTGTGCCTTCCATTCTGTTACAGCGTCGAAACTCGTACAGGTGAAAGCAGCGCAAAAACGAAGGTGAAACCATTTTAAGCGCCACAGTTTTACATTGTCTTAATCCTATACATCAGGGTTATGTCATATGTCAAGTTAACGAAGCACTGCATTTATATAGCCTTTTTACTGCTCACTATATTGAAGTAGTTTACCTTCGCAAGTCGTTTTGCGGCTGCCATGTTTCGCTTTCCAATACCAAGCAGCATTATTCAACTCTACCACGCACTGTGACACGGTGTGCTCTACTGACTCAATGGCAATCGCCCGACGCGCTGCTTTATAGGCCTACCACCTAATGCTGAGCTCATTGCATCGACCGACACTAAGGCACGGCGTAACCAGAAACTTTTAAACAGTACTATATCGTGATTTTAAATGGCACTTGATATACCAAAATAGTGCCAAATTCTGTGAGTGAATAGTGTCAGGTAGCAGACAAAAAGTTTATTTACTCGGCTTGCTTTGCTGCTATTTAACTTCGTTTAGAAATGCCATGCATATACTCTCACGTGTTTTATACACTTAGACATTTTTGCCGTTTTTACGCGCGAAAGCAGAATGCTTCGCGCGTCTTTGCCATCGTCTGGGCGTCCGTCCGTCTGTCCGTCTGTCCGTCCGTCCGTCCGTCACACTCGTGAGCTGTATCAAAACGGTGCAAGCTAGGATCACGAAATCTTCACCGTGGACTGCTCCAAGGTCTCTAGTTTATCGTGACAAAATTTCGTGCCACTGGGTGCAGGGGTTCCCCTCGAACGAGGGCGTCGAAGAGGGGTACCCCCCTTAAAAAGACGTCATTTTGCCGTTATTGGCTCGAATAA
>Ga0209367_1000916_pt1 | contig 33626 bp, 18 predicted proteins | sample WorMetLIZISLAND2_FD_187412 | JGI IMG/M metagenome (GOLD analysis project Ga0209367, IMG submission 187412) | Marine gutless worms symbiont microbial communities from Max Planck institute for Marine Microbiology, Germany - Olavius geniculatus... ... | reverse complement strand
GGTGCCCCAAATTTCGTACTTGCGTTAACACCCCAACCTAGACCCGCGTCAAGTGCCAAAGTTTCGTCGGGCTACACCCCCTAACTCCCAAGTTATAAGAGCTCATTTATTGCAATTTTAGCCAATTTTTGACCCCCCCTTTGAAAAAAATAGTAAGGGGGCCCCCAGTCACCGGTGGGGGGTGCACTAATAAGACTTAGTCATTTTCTAGCTCGTGTAAAAATTTGGGGGCGCAACACCCCTTAGGGGTCGAAATATAATCTTCCGAAATATTCGACTTAGGGTAGGTCAACATGAGCTCTTATAACTTGGTTCGTAGAAGACCGAAGTTTACACAATTTTTTTGTTCAGCGCGGAATTAACCGTATTTGATAACGCCATTTACCGCTTGTCGATACCTCTATCCAGTTTAGAGATATTTGCGGTCAAACTCGAAAGTTGTCGTAGAACGTACTAAATTTTGGACGTTTTTTGCCCTCCCAAATTTTAAGGGGGGCGGTGCCCCCAAATTTCGTACCTGCTTTAACACCCCAACCTAGAGCCGCGTCAAGTGCCAAAGTTTCGTTGGGCAACACCCCCTAACTCCCAAGTTATAAGAGCTCATTTATTGCAATTTAAGCCAATTTTTGACCCCCCTCTGAAAAAAGTTGTAAGGGGGGCCGCCGTCCCCGGTGGGGGGTGCGCTAGTAAGACTTGGCCATTCTCTAGCGCGTGTAAAAATTTGGGGGCGCAGCACCCGCTAGAGGCCGAAATATGTTCTTCCGAAAAATGCGCTTTAGGTGAGTATGATTTCACATCTAAATCTCCAAGGTCACTGAACCGAACTTCACCGTACTTTTTTCGCCTAACGCAGGAGGAATTGCCATACACGGAATGACTATCCGATTTTGAATATCTTCATCTGTTTCGGAGATATTTGCTGCCGAACTTCGAAGTCTTTCGAAATCGGGCCAAATTTTGCATGTTTTTCGCCCCCAAAATTTTTTTGGGCTGCGCCCTCCAAAATTTTGGACCGGCGTTATAAAATTCGGCCTAGTGCTGACCAACGTGCAAAATTTCAAGCCGGTCGGCCCACGCATCTCGCGGATCTCGTGCTCGGAAAAAAATAAAAAAAAACATCTGGGCTAAAACATAAGTCCGCTCCGCAAGCTATCGCTTTTGGGTGGACTAATAATAATTTTAATTGCACTAAAACAAGGCAAACAGGCATAATCACGTTTAAAAAGCTACCTGCAACTTACCTATCTGATTAGTATTACACAACCTCAAATCAATTAACTATTTGTAATGAAGCATAGACCATGGTTTGTTTTCATTTATAGCTGCCATTATTTAACTTTTTAATATTCACTTTCTTATGTCTTATATGTTTAACTTGATATCTGTTGTTGAAACTGTTATTTTAGGGTCAGTACTTTTTAGAATCCAGCACTACAATACTCATACAATATTCATGTGACATGTTTATTTTGCATATATCTAATTGGCTGGTTTCTAGTTATTTTAGTCCAGTAACAGTAACAGCTGTGGTTAACTCTTTGGTTACTGAATGGAGCTGTTCAGAAGCTAATTTTTCAGTTATTGTTAACTGTTGGCAAAGTAATTAGTTAGTCAAAAGAATAGTAGCTGGCCATTAATGTGACAGACTGTCAGCAGACATTCGTTGTGCTGTGCAGTAAGGTTCAGGCAAGGTCGGCGTTTGCAACATATCTGACGTGCATTCAACAACGGCTGGTGACGGAAACCCGAAATCCCGCCGAAACTGAAAATGAAGCTGCAAATGAACAAATGGTTTGTATTGGGAACAAATTATTGTGCTGAAACAGGCACCAATGATCTACATGATTTCTTTGTTTTGCCACTTTTTACACGAGAAAGCAGCTACTGCTTTCAGCGCATCTTAGCCATCACAATTCTGTTTGTCTGTCTGTTTGTCCGTTCGTCCGTCTGTCACGCGTGTGGATCAGTCAAAAACGGTGTAAGATAGGGTCACCAAATCTTGGACTCTAGTTTCAGGAACCGTAAAGCTTTTCCATAAATTTGAAGGTGGTCACCCCGAATGAGGGCGCTAAATGAGAGGGGTGGGCAAAGTTTGTGATTTTTTTGGCAAAATTTGTGATTTTTGGCCAGTAAGTCGCTGTATCTCAGTAACGGTGCGAGATAGGGCCTAGGTTACTGTTAATCACTAATAGGAAGTCATACACTGGCTCTCGATTGGCGCCAAATTCAATGATTTTGAATGACCTTGAACGCCAAAATAGGGGGTTTTATGGATTTTTTGGCGATTTCGGGCTGCAACACAAGTCTATATCATTCACAAGGTGACGACACATTACTATCGTTCGGCCTATGCGATCCAGATAGAGAATTTGGTATTTTTATATTAACTTAGCATGAACACCCCAATTTTCAGCTAAACTACTGAATTGGAACTGCTATAGGCTTTCGCGCGTCTCGTGAGCATTAGCAGTAGGAGTGTTTACAGACAGAATGACAGAATTACAAGAGTGATTTTATAATCTGTCCCATGCTATGCTATAGCAATGGGAGAGATAATAAAGGTAAAAGTACATAAGTAAGGAAATCACAATGTAGATGGAGACCCACCGAATCTGTGGTGCAAAGCTTGCAGTGGGGAACTAAGTGAATAGTAATAAGATTTTACAAAGTAGACATCGGTTCCTGCAGTGCAGGATGCAGACTTGGATAGGTGACTATCTGTCTGCAGACAGGTAGGCTATCTCAGTATATAAACAACATCAAGGTCAACTCAGCCTTCCACCTTTCTGGGGAAGGTAAATCGAGTGCCGGCTTGTTTGGCTGGGGTTAAGGCAGGGCGCATTCACAGGTGGCATCTAACACTATGTGATCCCATATGGCAGGTGGCATGCTGCAGCTCTGTGATGGCTTTTCTACTAAAAGCTATGCACTACCTTTACTTTTACCTTTTTTATTAGGACACTGATCCTATTGTTTGTCAGGATCTGGTGTTGAGGTTCCTACAGCGAGCGGCGAGCAACCTTCAGCAAGAGTTCAAGGTCGTTGTACCATCCTCGAGACTTCCGCTCAACAGTCGGAGGACCATACTGGCGGCTCAGTTGAGAGATTTCGTCCACATCTACAACGCCGTGTGTTACTTTTTCATTGCTTTAGATTTTTGTGTCTGTGAGATAGCAACATGGATTTTACATAGACGCATTTTTTACAAATAGCTTTAAATACTAGTAAATTGGCTAACTATATATATATTGTTGTTTAATTATTTCTTTGTAATAAATACCGACATTAAAAATTGGTTAATTGTAGACATATCTGTGATATTAATAGAAATGGTGGCATTGTGCATCTGATTGATACGTACACAGAGTAGCTGATTTTGGGGGGTGGCAATGGAGGCGACTGCTCCTCTTATAAATTTAAGCTTGTCGGAAAATTTTCTTTTTGTCAGTTATTTTCAAATACAGAATTTTGTGCTGGATGTCCACATCTTGGGGGGGATTGAGTGGAAAAATTGAAATTTTGAGCACTTATATCTCTTCCTTGCAGTTGCAAAGCAAAATGAGCAAGCACAGTTAACTCTTGCTGCCAGTATAGAGTATACTAGGCTGCCATGGTTATCGTCTCTTGTTTGCAGGAGACAACACAATTACAGAAGAGACTGCGGTTGAACAAAGGTGGTGGTGGAAATTCTGCTGATGCATCACCAGCAAATTGCGTCGATGATGATGGATTCCAGCAGTTTGTTAGCTCGGCAAGGTGGGTGTTGCCTTACCTTTCTTACCTTACCTTACTTTGGTGCGGGCAGGCAGTAACACCTGCCCAGCGCTGAGGTCTTATCATTTCAGTCCAGTGTGCATCCCCAAATGTAACTTGAGGTTATAGTAAACAGCTTTGAAGCCATAGACGGCTGTGAAGCCAAAATTGGCATTAAATCCAAAGGTTAATCAGTACATTAGTGCTGGTAATGTGTGGCATGTCTGATCAAAAGAAAGCTGATCGGCTCCACTCCTTTTAGAAGTCTTTCAGGTCTTCGGAGCACTAAGCTCCGCCACTCTGACAAGGTGGCGTACCATGGTTGGGATTTTTATTTGCATTTAATAAGTAAGCAAACAGGCAAGTGTAAGTAAGTAAAGTTTTGCAGGTCAGTAAGTAAATACCTAAGTAAGTAAAACATTTTGTCAACTGGGGTTGTGTGAATATGGCAGTGAGGCAGAACTGGAGGAGATATTGACTGTCTACACTCGAATGAGTCGGTCGGCCAGCGTGTTTCTACGCAGCGGTAGCGTGCGCCCAAACACGTCGACATTGTCAGTGAATTCTGCACCTGACCCAGGTTCACACGCTTCATCCTCAGCCTGCGCATCACCAGTCAAAGGTCAAAGTCAAGGTCAAGATGCTACCTCACCGGCTGCCAGCAAGCAAAGATCAAAAGATCACTCCAGCGAGATTCGGGCGAAGTATTCATCTACAGACAAGCATGAAGGTTCTGGATTTGTATAATAATAATGATAAGTTGCTGAGATTAGAATGTCACTATCAAATAACCGTAGGCCCACTTTGCAGTGTCACACAGGTTTTACGTGTATAATGTAATAACATGGGATAAGGATTGTTTCGGTTTCTATGGTGGAATGGTTGGCGTTGTATTCGTGGATGATTTGACAAGCTTGAATGAAATGAATGACAGCTGGAGAGAATAGTAGAGCAGTGGAGACATTCTATGTGTCTGTAGTAGTTTGTCTTTTTACTATTACTTTGTGATATTTTGTGTTATTAATATAAAAAGGTATTGAGTTTGCAAGCTTGTAGTGAGCAGGTGTTCATCTAACCCTTACCGCTAGAGCGTTGCATAAATGTTGAGATGTGATTTTTAGGCATAAAATGCATAAAAATGCGTCAGTGGGTGGGGTTTTGCCCTAGACCCCACTGAGACCCCATACAGCTTGATTAATGGGGGGGTCACTTCACACACCAGAGATAAAGACCAGAAAAAGTGGCTATAGGCTTAGTTTGGAAGCTGTGTTGATCTTTTAGTCAGTCAATCAATCAATCATTGACTTACATTTTTTTTATCAATTGAACTTGATCTGTGGTTGTGTACACATGGTTGTAGCCTCAGGACACATGGCTGCCAGTGCAGCAGCGGTTGCTGGTAGCAACATGCCTCCGTTGCCTAGCAACGTGGCATCTCGGCTGACCAATCAGTCGCTGTCGTCGTACTACGGCGCCGTCGTCGCCTACAGCAGTAAGCTGTCAAAGTCGAGACCTGTCTCTGCAGCCAACTACAAGCCATCTGTCACCGGTTGGTTTGTTGCACACACTCATTACCATTATCTGCATCATTCGTATTTTTCTTTGGCATTAGATTGAGGATTGGTGACTTACCAAAAGTTAAAATTAATAAGAAAGCTGGAGTTTAAGCACATTTTAAAAAATCTGTTATAATTTGTTCTTCCTCAGCTCTTGTAATAGAAACTTTCAAAATTTGTAAACTTTTGTGAATTTTATGGACTTTCAAATTCGTAAAATCTGAATCCTCGTATCTTAGTGTCATTTCCAAACTTCCATCATTTGCCTCGGTTGTTGGGGCAACAGAAATGGCATGCTTTTAATTTGCAGAAACTTGGCTTATTTTGGAATATTCCGTTAAAATGTGGTTATTTGACAATTGAATGAATTCAGGTAACTAATATGACGTCAGTTATTGGTGATTATACGTTTAAAAGTGTGTTTCTAACTTTTTTTATTAGACAGGTGTGGCCCCTCAAATGTCGTGGGGCCTGTGATAACTTACCCCCCCCTCACTCTCCCTCTTTACAAGCCTGGGTGCGTTAATACTGCGTTAATTAATGTGTTAAAAATAATGCTTTGACAGCTTTACTATAAAGTTTTCTTTATAGGATGCCAATCGCAGAGCTATGGAGCATTTCCTTTCATGTGGGATCAATGGATCATAGTGTTACTTAACACCTTAACCCCAGCCATCTGGTTGAATTGGTGTATTATTGTTTATTGCCATAATTCACCAGAATGCACTAAATTACATACAATAGTTTGAGAATTTTGTGTTACGTATTATAAATCTAGATTGTCGTTTATTTGGCACCCAACAGTAGTACTAGGGCCTCCAATACTGGTATAGCGAATACCGGTATACCGGGATACCAGCCAAAATGTCACCGGTATTGATACCGGTATTGGACGGTAGCGGTATTGCACTGTCCAATACCGTAGTTTTTCGGTATGGGCAGTGCTAAAAGGTATCAGCATGAAGCGCTGTGCAATCTGTGACCATTTGTTTAGCCGGTGACTGTAGACGCCGCCGCTGAACGACGTAGGCCTAAGTACAAGGCTACGAGTCTCCGTCCTTGCATCAGGTAACCTGTACTCAGAGCGCAGACTGCATTGCACGCTGCTAAAGACACGTGGGCGGTTGGGATGTTGAATGAAGTTGCAGTGTCACCTGATTAATCGACGTCTGCCTAGTGAGAGAGGCCGCAGACAGCAAGGGTCACTGAGTCACAGTCACTTTGTGCCAGTCATAAGCTTACATTTGACTACCTGGGCTTACTTAAAGACCCTCAAAACAACATCCGTAAAAGCAGAAATAGCTGTTGCAGCTGAGGGAATTTGTGCTTTAAGCTATGCTCGTCGCTGGGAGATAACAGTCTTAACACATTATGTTTTCTAAGTTCAGTCAGTCACTTAACTTTCTTCTAATGCTTAACGTCAGATAAATCATTAAGTGACTTCATTAGAGATATATATGTTCGGAAGTACTCAAATAATAAAAAATACACTACGGTGTCATGGTTATTATTTACAACTACTTATTGCTTTTCTTCAGCCAATCAGATTAAGTTTTTCTCATTGACAGCATCATTGGACGAAATACCAGTATCAATATCGGTATACTGGTATTGCCTTTCTTGAATTCCGAAATACCGGTATTGCCAAACATGGTTGGTATTGGAGGCCCTAAGTAGTACATGCATTGACACTATGACGGCAACCTAAAGTACTATTGTTGCCTAGCATGGTTTTCTCTATGGACTATCAGAGTTGTGGAAAAGTGATATAATTTGTGTTACTTATTTGTCGTGCAGGTGCTGGGTCACGTCGGCCGGTCTCGGCATTTTGTAAATCAAGCGATAATGGTGCGACGCAGAAAAATGATGCAAGTATGTGTTGAAATGTGTTGAAACATTATTATTGTCTCTGATTAACTCATCGCTGTAAAAATTGTGTGGGAATCGGATTTGTGCAGGCCAGAATTATGCTGCCTGGGTCAATGGTCATATACTTTTTGTTCCATTGACTAGCAACTACCATCACTACAACTACTGCTCCTGCTACTTTTCTTGAAAAACAAATCACTGAAATGATTTTAAATGCTTGTTGTGATGTCGTTGTATATAATGTATTGACATCGCCTTTATCAACATTTTAATGGTTTTAATTTTTATTAATTTTGTAAATTTGTCAATGATTAATGTGTGAGTAATTGTTACTTTCTGCCGCTTTGGTTATTATTAACAGAGAATGGAATGACAGTTGTGATCTACATGTTGTTCTATGTCCGATATGAGCTGTTCAGCAGACTTCAGCTTCTTTAGTATATCTGTCTGTTTCTGTTACCCTTTACCCCACTGAAAGTGATTATCGATCTGATTATCGTATTTCACTCATTAGCATTTATTAGGATTTATAGGAAATTTAGCCGAAATATGGGAAAATATAGGATTTTTTTTCAACAATATAGAATTTATGGGATGGTTGGGATGACTGTTTACATGTTGTATGTTTACATGTGCCCATCAAGATGGGGGAAAGGGGAGCAGTTTTTCCCGGGCCCTGTGACATTTGAGGGCCTGCTGTCACTCGGAAATATAAAATACACCACAGCACGCTATTTTAAAAAGCAACATTCAAAAAATTTCCTAAATGGGCCCCACGAGAATGCTTTCCCAGGCTTTGCTGTGGCTCTCAACGTCAGGGCTGTGTGCTATAATTATGGTGCAGAACTGATGGGTGATGCCGCGGAGGTCAGTGCAGCCTTGGAGCGGCTTGATGCCCGACGCAAACACCGACAGTACAGCGCCACATCCAGTGTTCTATCAAGCGCCAGCGCCACTCAGTGTTCGACGACCGCACCGAACACCAAGCCAACATGCGTCCGTAGCGCCCAGGCCTGGTCCCAGCACGGATCAGCCACTGCAGTTGGGAAAGAAAGCACCACCAAACTCGATGGCGATTCTGCCGATTCGAAACAAGATCCGCATCAAATCCGGTGCCGGACCTCCGCCGTCCGGAGGCGCGGACCGACTGAGGATTGCGATGTGGATTCCACGGAAAGTCGAGTTTGCCAGCGGTCGTCGGAAGCTGGAAGTCGGAGATCCGACCACCACCAACCCGGCGGTGGTGGTACAAGTTACTATGAGAGCCAACGGAGCATGATTGAACAAAGTCGAGCCCTGCTGGAACAGAGCAAGGCGAAGCACCACGCCCTCGTGGCCCAGGCCCACTCCATGCAGAAGAGGCTACGGACTCACCAGTTGTCCGATCCGTCAGCGCCGCTGGTGGGCCAGGAGTCGGACTCACGGACTGTGGGCCTTGCACCCAAACCACCGACGGCACCAGCTGCTGAGAGGAAACCAATGTCGACGTTTCGGACACAGCGACTTGCACGGTACAACAACAACAACAACTGCTACTACTACTAGTGCTGCTGCTACTATCACTACTATTGCCATTGGCGTTGCCAGCTATGCTAATGGTTAAAATGGTTAAATGGTATAGCTCTTCATAGTAAGCCCATCTCGGAACTACGGAGCATCACCTGCCATATAGGATCACACAGGGTTACTTGCCGCCCAACACAGGGATGGAAGGCAACGACTTGCACAGTATAACAACAACTGCTATTACTGCTACTGTTATTAATACAAATACTGCTACATCCAGTGTTTGAATTGCCAGGAGGGATTGAACCCCCAATTGTTTTCTCAGCCTCCCCTAACACACTGTCAGATTATGTACTGGGGGGGTCAGCTATATGCTATATACATACAATTTACATCGGAATTTTGGTCGGTCTCCGACCATCGAAAAGTTCAACCCCCCATCTAATTTTTCACAATTCGAACACTGGCTACATCTGGTACTAAGATTCTACTGCTACCATTGGTATCGTCAGCTATATATGTTCCTCTCAACTTCCAAAAGTTTAATTTTTGTACTCACTTCAGAGCCTCTGCATGAAGTCTCACATTTGACTCCATGCGGTGGCCTGTCCAGTGAAGAAACTAGTACAGTATACCATATTTTGCATATAGCTTTGTCGCTGTCTATTGCTTAGGTGACTTGTTACATCTTGTCTTACTACAGAGCGGCGTGGCACAGAGTTAAGGCTATTTGTGCCATTCACGTTACGCACTTACTGAATTTATCGTTAAGACATGTACAGAGCAAGTGAACTGAACATGCTTTATTACACTGTGCAAAGTGAACTGAAATGAAACAAAAAAGCACTGCCAGTTTGTTTGCTTTGTAAGGTAAAGATAAAGTCTGGTACTTGCTATAGCGCTTCTTACATGAGACAGACTCAAGACCAGAAGCGCTTTACAATCTTGGAAGTAGCAGCTGATTGGCATGAGCTAATGATACCGCAGCACACTATGCGGCCATCTATTGCCCACGCCAGCGAACAACAGTTACTGGACCTGCGTTTTGCAGCAAGCAGACATACCATCGCCCCAATCAGCCACACTAGGCCTTCACCCCGTAGCGCGTAAGATACTACTCATTTCCCATCCCACGGAGGGTAGGAGGCTGAGTTGGCCTGAGTTGGTTTATACTGTTTGCGCAGTGCAAGTAAATTGCACTGAACTGCATTGACATATTGCGATTCAGTCAGTTCACTTTGTACAGTCCATGCAATGCAGCTGAACTGGTATTCCAGTTCATTTCAGTATTTCTGTCACTCTACCCACATTTAGTGCACAGTACATGTCACGTGTTTGTTTCAGGACAATGTCATCCTGGGCTGACGACGCACAACCAAATGACGATCTCGACTTGCCAAACTTGGACGTGGATTTCACTTAGCACGGATTGAATACCGATCATTCCACACTACACAGAAGATGTTTGCCAGCTGCTGCAGCCAAGATGCCTGTGATAAACCCACCTTCTAGTCTAGCTTCTTTGTCTGCAATGTGATATATAATACCAGTGGCGTCATAGGGCTAGAAAGTTGGGGGGGACGCTGCGGTTTTCCGACAGACAGCTGCGAAATTTCCAACAGAGGAGATTTTGGATGCTCGGAATTTCAAGACCCCTAAAATGGGGGATTTGCAGCCCCAAATTTTGTACTTTGGTAAGAAAATTTTTCAGCAAGAAGAAAGTTTTCTGACAGGCTAAAATTTGGTAGGTGGTCAATTATCCTCCTTTCCCCCTTGCCACCATGTTGTAACGCCACTGTGTGATATAGTCAGAATTCTAATTATGCATTGAAACTTACTGGACATTTCTGTTGCATTGTGCCTAGAGAATCAAATGGATACGTGTCTCAAGCCATTTTGCATTGCGTGATGTAAATATGTAAATAGGTTGGGCCAAAAATACACCGTGAACTTTGTTGGGGTAGATGTTGACAACACGTCCGAAAAAAGAGCTACATAATACTCGACCAAAAAACTAACCAAAAGCGTAAAATTGAAAAAAGCAAGAAAAAACTGGCTAAGTGTATAATTTGAATTATTTATTAGCTCTTTTTGCCAGATATCTCCAGACAAAGTTCATCGTTCATTTTTTTGTTCACTTTATAGTTTCCACGCATACATGGCCTGCTCTTTGTGGAATTTTCGAATATATGAACAATGAACATAGCAATAATAGTATATTTTGTGCAGTTCTGTATACGGAGACAATCAGCGGATATGTGTGAATCCATTAAGGACTGATTCCAAGAATTAGTCCGCGTCATTCCATAGCGGATTTTGATTCGTTGATCTTAAGCTGTATTCTTTGTATGGTAGTTGGTTTTGCATTTCTATTTATTTATGCATTATTTTGTATTTATTAGACTTGAAGTAGCAATAATAGCATAGTTGTATAGGTGTTGTTCGTAAACTCGTTTATTTTTGCTAAGCATCTTGAATCTTCCATGCAGAATGAATGATGTAATGGACAGTACGCTATGAATTACTGCCAAAGCCATATTTAGGGTAGGTACAAATGGGGTGTATGCCACATTTGAAACCCAATGGGCCACCTTTGCAATTAATTTATCGGTCCTTTATCAAGAATGATTTTGACAGGTATCATTAATTTTCAGCTTTTCAGTACGGTGTTGTAGCTTAATGCTTGATGCACTGTAGTTGTTTGGTGGCGTGCTTTAATGGTAATGCAGTTGATCGAGTCAACGAAATTACTGTACGGTGGGCCTGGTTAGTACTTAGATGGGCGTCTTCTATATGCAGGTAAACCATCTCCGTACGAAGCTAGGTTGACTCAGCCTTCTACCCTCCATGGGAGGGTAAAATGAGTATCAGCTCTCTAGCTGAGTAATAATAAATGGAGATAGTGAATGTAGTCACTATAGCTGCCTATCGGCGGATCTATTTCACCTTAAACTGATTGGCTTGGTCCAAAGGTCGGCAGCCACCTGGCGCTCGTGCTACACTCAGTCAAACTAACCGAGTGAAGTCTCATAATGGCTGTGCCATGATGACAGCACTATAAACATTGACATTGGTATTATTATTATTTTAGATAGGAAATTCTTGAAATGCCCGATAGGCTACTCTCAAAATTGGATGCCATGGGGTCTGCCCCATCACAGTGAACCAGCACTGAAAACTTCCGCGACAAATTTATCTGTTGCATGAAGTTTGCGTGTTAACTAGAAACAACAAGGCACTTTGCATATAACTTAATAACTGAATTTAAATGCACTGCCTGTGCCGTTTCTTTGTATCAACGCTGAACAGTTGAAGCAGTTGCTAAGGACATTTTTGTTACCATTGTTGAGAACTGGTCCATTGTGATTGTGTTAAATCACGCCTTCCAGACTGCCTTATTTACCTGCTTCTATTAGATAGATATATTTGCTGTACGTATGGATAGTTAACAGTTTCCATTTTTTGCGCGCGAAAGCAGCTCTTGCTTTCAGCACATCTTAGCCATCACAATTCTGTCCATCTGTCACACGGGTGGATCAGTCAAAAATGGTGCAAGATAGTATCACCAAATCTTTACCATTGGCTGGCTGGAAGACTCTAGTTTTGGGAACCGTAAAGCTTTTCTATAAATTCGAAGGGGGTCACCCCGAACAAGGGTGCTAAATGAGAGGAGAGTTGGCAAAATTAGCGATTTTTGGCCAATAAGTCGCTGTATCTCACTAACAGTACGAGATAGGGCCTAGGTTACCATTAATCACTAATAGGAAGTCGTACACTGGCTCTCGATTGGCACCAAATTCAATGACCTTGAATGACCTTTAACGCCAAAATATGGGGTTTTATGGATTTTTTTGACGATTTTGGGCTTCGACATTCACAAGGTGGCGCCAAGACGGAACTATCATTATGCGATCCGTTGATCCAGATAGAGAATTTGGTATTTGTGTATTAACTTAGCGTGAACACCTAAATTTTCAGCTAAACTACTGAACTGGAACTGCTATAGGCTTTTGTGCATCTCATGAGCATTACTCAAATTTCTTGTTCTTTCTTACAATGCATAATGCATTTTGTGCAGTGGTGTCGTGGGTTAAAAAGTTGGTGGAGGGAGCAGGAAGTTTTTTTAATGTTTTAACAGACAGATGTAAATTTCTGACAAAGGCTTATGCGTGCTCAGAATTTCAATTCAGTCCCTAAATTCCCCCAAAATGGCGAACTTCCAGTCCAACGTTTTGTACCAAATTTTTGGAAGAAAATTTTCTAACAGGCTAAAATTTAAGAGGTATTGCTCGCCCATGCCAGACGCCACTGCCTTTTTGCCCATCTGCCAATCTAGTAATGTACTGCATCATTTTGAATTCTTCGGCACTTTTTGGCGATGTATTTTCACTGCAGCTTTCCGCTGCTTACTTTGGTGTGTTAAACGTTTGAATTTGTTCACTGCATTTTATATTGCCCATGACACTATTTGCTTAGTTTCAAGTGCTTAGTTTCAGTTAATTAGGTCAGGTTTATTTGTGAACCAGGTGAATTTCAGCAATAACACTTACTAATTAATGCTACATGTACTTAGTAGTAATAGTGATAATAATACTATCTCAATGACCTCTGTCGAGGTTTAGTATTCCGCACGGTCTCTCTTTCTTGGCTGCACTATCCACAAGTGGATTTTGATGAAACTATGGCAAGACTTCTGGTGGCAGATGGATCTTGATCTAAATAAAAGAATTTATTAGTAGGGCCCACAGTTTTCCCCAGGCCGTGGAATTTCAAGCTGAGCCGTGGAATTTGCCCTTTTCCACGGAATTTTGATACCGCTGCAGAATTTTGCAGAAGTTGAGATGACCGATGATTAGTGCGATCGTCGGCCTGATAACGTAATTAGACTAACTATATCACGGAGAAAAATCGAACAAAACTGCTTAAAACTGCGTACCTAACATGGCACAATTGTAAATAAACACAATGCAAATAACTGACAAATTGCACTTTTGAAAAGAAAAAAGATGAAAAATTTTCTTTGTATGTTGCTAGCATAACTGAGCACCATGTCAGCCTCCGAAAAGTGAATTTTTTTAAACCGAATAAAGCTTAGTTTACAAACAAACGGAAGGCCGCGGCTTGGAGAATTTTGTCGCGTTGAGCCACGGAATTTTTCGAACTGGCCCACGGAATTTGGCAAAATTTTCCGCAGAAAACTGTGGGCCCTATTTATTAGCCATGGCAGATTGTATTAAGTCAGTTTTTTTCACCAGGTGCCAGCATGAGTCTTGACAGAGGTTTGCGCTCTTCTAGTGCCTCTATTTATTACTGCTGATGTTGTTATTTGGCACTCATCATCTGTTGAATAATATAAACACCTAGCAAGTTGTAACATTTGCTTTACAACAGCTGTTTTGTGTTCTTGAATAAAAATTGTACACTCAGCCATTTACAATACAATTTTGATCTGATGCAACATTATGTACAAATTAATACACATAGATGCAAATTGTGCCCTACAAATGACATTAAGGATAATAATAATAATAATAATATAATAATAATAATAATGATCATAAGCAAAAACAGACATGCATGATGCAAATATTTACAATACAAATGCTCAACAGTAATGCATACTAGTTTACACACTAAACAGCAAAATGCTGCTATATGGCTGATTTCATGGACTTTTGAAACAAAAATGACGGATATCAATAAAGAATGTCCATAAAATCGATTCAAATAAAAAATCTGATTTTAAAAAATTGTCTTTTTTGGTTTTTATTTTTTAAATCACGATTTTTACCTACCCTGGACATCATTAAGTAACAACACATCACTACAGAAGCATAGCATATAACCAAAATTAACATTAAAATTCTGATTACTTATAATAAGCACAAATATTTTTTATTCAGCTAGCCAGTTTTTTCTACAACTCCCCAAGTTCATTCAAACAGTAAGCTGCGGATTATTAACGAGGGGAGCAGATGTGGTCAACGATTTGCCGAACGGTTTCAAAAACTGTTCTGCACTCGGCACAACGTACTAAGCTGTCACCAAGAGGTTCAATAGTCCAGGTTTTCTGTGACACTGACATGTTACTGGGAACCCGCATTCTTTCAATGCTCTCAAATTTATTAGTTTTACTGACTGTCTTAGTCAGTTCTAATGCATGCCCATTGTCCTTGGTGGATTTAGAAGTTGCGTTGTCTCTGACGTTATCCAGATGTCGACATTTCTTCGAAGGGGGACCTTCACTGATGTTGGCATTGGTTCGTTGTGATCTGGTTCGACGGCGTGATGTAATGGTGTCGGGCTGGTCTAGCTTATTTGAGATTGGAACAAGCTCCTGTGCTCCAAGCAGTGACTGTTGGCCATCGTTAACTTCTGACAACAATTCGAACTGAACTCCGACTTCACTGCTGGGTGCAGGTGCTGGCAGATCTGCCATTTTCACACTCAAACTACACTCATTATCTAGCAACGTTTGGGCTCTTGTGCTTAGCAACACCAGTTCCTTTGTCGTGGCACTGTTCTTGAGCTCAAGTGCTGAAGTAGCGCTTTTCTTTGGACCAGAATCAACAATATCAGTAAGGTCAACAATGTCAGTAACTCTGCTTTGCAGAGGCCGTTTTCTCGAAAATTTCCGCTTTCCTTGGTATGCTTTCGGTGCAGCTGCTGAAGCATTCTCGACTTCAGAACTTTTCTGACCATCAACCTTGCTGGGATGCTGTTCTTCATCACAATGATTAACTTCATCATCAGTGATAAGGACTTCTTCATCAATACGACTAACTTTGCAACTACCGGATTCTAAGTGGTCTCCACTCTGGACGGAATCCTTTTCACTAGTTTCAACTAATTTACAGTTTCCTCTTTGATTTTTGCTGCTTGCATGCTTGTCTGTTTTGAGCTCCTCAATGGACTGATCAGAACCAACATCTGGACTAGTAATAGCATTAGGTTTCTCTGAAGAGCAAGGTTTACTGCTGTCGTTGATGGAACTGAAGTGGCTTTTAAGATGGCTGTCTCCAGAGATCTGCGAAATTATTGGTTTACTCTCTGTGGCGGAAATCTTCCTGTCCCCATCACCAAGTATGACCAGCTTTCCATCTGGCTTCAGCAGAAACTGCTTGGCACCGGTTTTCTTAATGAGACTCCGGACCTTAGCTTTGTTCAGCAGAAGCCCAGAAGACTTCTCTGACTTCGAACTCACTGCTGCATGCTCAGACCTGCTTCTGCATTTTTTGGTCCTTGGCCTAGTAGCACTTGAAGACATGGTTTTGAGACACTTTTTGGGTCTGTCCTCTTTCTTGGTGGAATTATCAACTTCATTAGTGGACTTCTTGTTCTTTGAACATGGACCCCAAGGTTTTACTGGCAGTAAAATTTTGGTAAATTTCTTGTCTTTTGCACATTCGCGTTTGTGTTGCACCAGCTCAAGGCGGGTTGAGAACACAAGATCACAGTCAAGGCACGTCACCTGTTTTTCAACAAAGCCGCGTCTGGATGTCGGATGTTTTATTTTCAGTTCAGCAGAGGTCAAGCTGTGGACATTCATGAAGTGGACCTGCTGTTCATACTGGCTGATAAATGGCATGTCGCACAGTGGACAGACACTGTGAACGCTTGTTCCTGGTGCTAGTTTCTGCTTAACATTAGGCCTACCATCCGTGCTCTCTGATTCTGTATCTCTGTCGATTTTTTTCAGATCATCAACAGTCGCCGTAACAGTCTCAGTTTTCAGGCAGTCATCGGCAGCTGTGTGTTGTTCCAGCAGAGCACTCGTGCGGAAACATCGACCGCATCTGTTGCACTTCCAACCATCTTTTGCTGAGATGCATTGACCACACCAGTTTTCATGTTTACGTAGGATGGTTGACTTGGCAAAACAGACCACCTGGCAGCTGGCACACACATGTGGATGACTAGTTGCATCCAGGGCAACCGTGGTGGAAAACTGGAAAAGGTTTCCAACAATCTTCTTCGCCTCCGACTGGACGGGTACCGAATTATGGTACTCTTCCGCATGACGGCGCAGAGTTCCGAGAGTCCGGTAATAGCGACCGCACGGAAGACAGAGGACGCCGGGGCTACTTCGGACTCGTGCACACCAGTCTTCATGCTCTCGCAACTCCGCATACGTAGCATATCGTACAGTGAGGCACGACTGGCAGAGAAACTGGTAAGACTCTGCGTCCGGTGCACACGATGTGGTAAATGTGAATGGATTTTTTCCGACTGTACGAGCCTCAACAACTGCTTCTTTCAGACTCTCTTTGATATTTTTCAATCTTTCGCTGAATTTCCCATCTTGTTTCGCTGCCTTCGAAGCCAACACTGATTTCAATTTCTTCAAGTCATCCGAGCTCATTTTCTGCTTCAGTACTTTCTTCCACTTCGCACCGTGAGCATCTTTAAAACCTTTCATCAGGCTTACGATACTTTCGGCTCCAGAAACGGGTGCAGAATTATCCTGAGATTTTTTCTTAGGACTGTTTGTCTGCTGCGCACTTTCGGAAGAATTCGCCTGATGTGCTGCTGAAATATGACCATGTAGCTCCACCCTGGAGAGGAAAAATGCCCTGCATTCTTGACATGTGAAACGCACCGATGACTTTCTGCATGAGCTACGTTTGTGTTGCTGCAACATACGCAAACTATCAAACTGTTTCCCGCAGTCAACACAACATAACATTTTGTTACGAGCAGCTGCCATCTTGATTCTGACTTGTTTCGTTTGTTCAGCTGTTTTGCTGCGTTCACTGGGAGAAGAAGATTTCACAGATGGTTTAACTTTTTCGGTAGAATTACGAGTCCTTGTGTTGGCCATTTGCTGTCACTGATCAAAAGTCACTTGACTCAAGCTGTGTTGAATTGATTCAGATAGTTGAGGAAGCAAATGAAAATAAGTTCAGCATGTCGGATTCACCTCTCCGTAGTGACGACAACTGGAGACCATAGATTGTCCCTCTCATTACAGCACGGTCTGTCCCTACACCAGCATAATATTTCAAGCAATCATTACAAGTAATTACAACTATAAAAATTAAAAAAAAACTTTGTGTATCATCTGCCATAATCATCTGCCATGAAAATTAACAACGGCCACAGTGACACACGGATCAAGAAAATAATAAGCCATGAAAATTTCTGCCAACTACAGAGCAGTTCTGACTAAAAACAGAATCTATTCCGGAATCAACAAAACAGCACGGCAGGTGAATGAAAATGTAATGATTCTGGTTTTGTTTGGACGACAAACTTAAGCTTAAGTTCTTTAGATAGAAGCATACAGGAGAGGCAGACGTAGTAACTGATCACTTGTCACATATTTTATTAAATACTGTGTTACTGTGGTACTAGTCTTCTTCTTTTCCAATAATGCACATATCCATTTACCGTGTACTACTGTAGTCGAGCCACAGTATCACTTTAGTGACGAACAACCTTGCCGAAATGACACAAAAATAAAGCGAGTATTTCTCCGATCTAAAAACTCCAACAGGTGGCGCTGAGTCCAAAAAATATACGGCGACTCGCTAGAGAGCAGCAGCAGCTTCGTTTACTTCGTTTCGTGACAATTTCCCACTTTTATCATGACTGTTCAGATGAACATTTGATATGGCTGGCTTAAATTATTTTAAAAGTTTTCTTGCAGCTGCAAAAATGTAAAGTTATTTCAACAATCTGCAAATGTTGCAGAAAACAGCGTGAAACTATCGATAATTTGACGCTTATTTTTACTTATTTATTTTTCCAGTCGTTTAACAATTTGCGGAATTACTTATTCTTTGTTGTGTTTGTAAACAAACAACCACGTATGAAATTTCAGTTATTTGTGCGAGAAAAAGATTTTAATCAGTATCGTCGATATAACACTAATTGTGAATGACGTAGACTGTTGTTATTATTATTATTATATTGAGATAGCGTGGTTTTGTTCGGAGTGCCTTCTAAAAGCTGAAACATGATAGAGGGTGTGTCACCGCTCTCTCAGGCGGCGATGGGAACGCTGTTTACATGGGCTCTGACAGCTGCCGGCAGTGCTCTCGTGTTCATATTTAGAGGCGGACAGGTTTGGCATAATTTGTTGATGTTAAACCCGCATATAATTGGCATAACCAACAACCAAGTTATTTGCAAAAGCGCCTAGTGAAAAATCTTAAATTTCATTCCTATGCTATGTTCTATGATCTAACACATTCTGCTTAGATTATATAGATTTTTATGCCACTGTATTTACAGGCGCACATAGTGTAAATAATGGACCATATTTTATGTTGTATTAAGTGGTAGTATATTTCATATATTTATTAGATTGCAGTAGCTGATTAGGATCAGAATTTTAAGTTCAATTGTTTTTTGTAGCACATGACACTGATGATATGTAAAATGTGAATTATTACTTTAAATACCTACAGTTAAAGGCAAAACTTGTTGATATTTTATTTTCTATCCCAGTGATTTTCAACCGGGGTTCTGTGGACCCCCCGGGGTTCCGTGGACCCTTAGGGTTCCACGAGCATCTGCCAAGGGTTTCGCAGTTTGTCAGTAAAAAAATAAAACTAACCTAGCATGCAAAATTACGTCAGAACAAGCCATAGAAGTACTATGCATCAAATGCCTAGTTTCAAATTAGCGCTTCTAGCCGTCTACTTTTGCATACAGTGATGAATATTTTTTCTTGTTGTTAACAATCTTAGAATATTTGCATCGAACACCGAACCCTAATTTGTTAGTGTTAGTGTTAAGGAATCGTGTATTCATTTATTGAAAGACCTTCATTTCATGAAACATTCTGCTTGAAAAATATAAAAGCTTTGTCTATTAGCACAAGCGGGTGGGGGTCCAGACCCCCTGAGCTGTCCGTAGGCGTAAAATCATAAAACATTCAATGATAATTTTTGGGCCGTTGGTGACTGCCTTGTAAGGTGTTTTTGGTTATGCGTGAAATAAAAATGCTAAATAATATTATCTAATATGGTAAAATTAAACAAGTTTTTTGCCTGCTGCTTTATCATCAGCATTTCAGGGTTTTGCCCCAGACTCCCACAGGTTTTTTGCCTCTCGAATCTGCTGGGACATTGGTCCCCAGACACCCTGAAGATTCCACTTTGCCCACGCCATTGGACTCATGGATCATTGCATGCCATGGGGTTTTGTGAGTGATTTTGACACTTATGCAGGGTTCCGCTGCAGCAAAAAGGTTGAAAAACACTGTCTTATTCTGAGAATCGAATATATAAATATATCATATGGCGTTATTGGCTTTTTGGTCAAATTTAGCTTGTACTGATTCTGTTTGAACTAAGTAAACTATTTCTTGTGTTTAAGAGCAACTATTGTGTCTGTAGCTGAACTTCTGCATTGATATGTAGACTTCCACTACGGCTAACTTTAACACTTTGATTGTATTGTGATACAGTAGTGATTATGTTATACACCGGTGTTTGTTTGCATTGTAGCGGAAATTTCTTGATGGAAGTCTAGGATTCGCAGCTGGAGTAAGTGGAATGTGTATTTTTTTGATGGCTTAAATTTGCTTAGATACAAATCTATATATGCAGATGCTGTCAGGCAGTTTTCCTATGTAAGTTTTTATCTGATTTTGATAGAAACATTTAAATCAATCACTGCCCATATTTTTAACAGTGGGTGGCTGCAAAATTAGACAAAATATGATGCATCTTTTTATGCTTCGATTATCACATGTTTATTAAATTAATATAAAGCCAATTAAGTTGTAGTGATTTTTTCATCTGTCTGTTTAGTCAGATCTGAAGTGAAGTCTATGTGATGTATTAAGTACGGTTGTTGTTGCTTTTTGGTTTTTATGCAGGTTATGACAGCTGCTTCCTATTGGTCCCTGCTAGAGCCGGCAATAGAGAATGCCAATCTCTCTGATTTGTATGGAGAGAATGGTCAATATGCTTTCATTCCAGTCAGCATTGGATTTGCTGCTGGAGCTGGCTTTGTGTATGCTGCTGACTACTTCCTGGCAAAAATGGTATGTTGATTATGTCTTCTGTTCTTTTATATCCATTTGTATCTGTGCTAAAATGAATCAGATTACATTTTTTTATCTCTTTTTGTGTCTTCAGCTGCAATCTTTGCAAGGTTACTTACAATTTACTTATGAATGGATTTTGATTACATTATTTTGGATGAATGGTTGATTAGATTTCGGCACTGGGTGATACATGCCAGATTTCAGATCTATTATTTGCAATCTGTGTTTTGAAATAACGGTCTCTTGACTGATGTTTTTTTTGTTTTTCTGGGTACCTATAATTGTTACTTTTTTGCAGTAACAACCACAGTTTCAGTGTAGTTGTTGCAAACACAGCTGCCTATGTCAAGCAGAGCTCTGAGCATAAGAAATAAGCTAAGAGAGTGTGGCTTCTGCTTTGCCAGACCTTCTGCCTAAAACAGTGTTTTGGATCATGTACATATTATAAATGACATTCATCTTTTCAAATGGCTTGTCAAAACTGAACTTTTTATAGATTATTAATTTTTGTTAGTGCTCCTGGACGTATTTTCATAAATGCTAATTTGTTAATAAAGTTATTGTATTGTTACAGGGTTTACATAATCCAACAGTAGCACTGTCACTTCAGATGTCGACAAAGACAGATAAGGAGGATGCTTATCACGAAGACATAGATGTTGAGTTGTCACCCACAGCTGTGGTTGTTGACAGAAGCAGGACAAGTATGTTTACTTACTTGTATATGTATCTTTTTCTTCAGTCAATGCACAATATATCAGTTTCTGCTTGCAGTATTATTGAGAGTAATAGACTGTTACTTGTACTGTTTGTTTTATAATTTTTTAATGCATAATATATCAGTTTGCTTTTATTATAAGTGTAATAGACTGTCATTTTTTTCTGTTTTTTATGCTTATGTGATGTTATAATGATTATCTCCACCAATGAAGATTTTCACATGAGTCTGTCTATCTGTTTGTTTGTCTGCAAAGTTACTCAGGGGAAGATTTTGATGATTTTTTTCAGAAAGGTGATTTATTAGTGATTAGATCTTAGTGGCAATTTACACCATGATCTGGGATTTTTTAAACCAGACATCGATTAGCTGGCCAGTTTAGACATTGGCCAGGTGGCAGCACCATTAACTGTTGCACAGTTGCTAATTAGTTTATAGCTTACAGCATCGACAGTTGTGGTAAGAAATTAGGTGGATATCTGTGTTACTCTAAGCATGTCTAGTTGTGTTATGATGTAAAATTGTATTGCTGTATTAAGGCCAACAGCCCAAGTCAGTGGAGAAGAGCACAATTTGACCCCCACCTCACGGAATCCAAACTGCTTCACACCCGGAAAAATTGATTTGATTGCATTGCTAAAATGTCTAACGCAATATAGTGGGAATTGAGGGGCTACAAGAGAAAGCCGGGATGGCTAAGGAAAAACTAGATGGACATCACCGAACAAGATCTGAAGGATCTGGGAAGAAGCCAAAGAACTGGTGACAGACAAAACGGCGTCAACATGTGGTCTAATGCTTCCACTTGGATGTGGGTTGAACTAAGGTTTTAAGTAAGGATATCTTACTTTAACATTTTTTTGCTAAAATTTTATGTCTGGGTGCCGCAGAAACGACAAGATTGAGGTCCGGAGCTCGGTCAAGTCAGAGTGACCTGACAGCCAGCAATGGAGACGTAGCCATGGCGACGGTTGTCGATGGCAACATGTCGTCAGTTTCTCACAGTGAAGCAGTGTATGGTAACAGCAGTGCTTCATGTCAGAGCTGGCGACGCATTCTGCTTTTAATTATTGCCATCACTGTACATAACATTCCAGGTCTGTCAATAGCCATGCCTGGTTAACTCAATAAAACCAAAGTTTCTCTAAATGTTTCTGTGCAGTGCACTTTTCCAGACTTTTCCCCAGGGTTCTTAAATTTTTTGTGAAGTTTGTTAATTAATAACACCCAGTTGTTTGCTGTATTTTATTACGTAATGAAGTAAATGTGAGGGTTGTTTCATAAGTAAGTTTACAAAATGGCACCATTTCACTAATTTTTAAAATAGAAAAAAATCTGAAGTATATGTTTTATAGGAAATTTAATTCTAAACATATGTTAAAATTTTTTGATGATGATGTCATTATTGTAACGTCATCTGTTAACAGAACACCATGCATTTGTGTATTATTTTCTCCACCAGTAACTCTCATGACTCGCAGGTTAATGTCACCTTTTTAAATGTTAAACATTAGTGCCTAATTTTTCAACACATTGTCCAAGTTCATTCAAACAGTTGTCCCATCAGTTAACAAGCTTCTGGATGTCTGATGCGAAAAATGATGCTACAGGTGCTTTCAAAGCTACTGATAAATGACTGATTGCACCTTGGTATCTGATACAAATATCTGCCCACCTAGAATTTTGCTACACTAAACATGTATTATTGGCTTTGTAAAACATTTGTCGCCATATGCCGGATGCATTTTAGAGTGAATCTGCTTTGCAATAAGTCTTTTTGCCCACAAAACAAATGTAAGGGCATGCTGTTCGTTACGTGTCAATTTCAGTGGCAACGTCATCGAGTTTAATGTTTATAAATGACGTCACACTGATGTCATCGTAACAAAACTCACATCTGGTTCTCAGAATTAAATTTTCTTCAAAACATATATTTCGGTTTTTCTGATTTTAAGATTTAATGGAATGGCACCATTTTGTAAACTTATTTATGGAATGACTCTCATATTGACGTAGAATTTTGATGAACTTTGTAGTTTGTAGTTAAGACGTTTTGCCATAGACAACTGTAGATACAGTGTTTTTTCATTCTACTCTTGCATGTGTCTAATTTAAACCTTTCAGTTGTTTATGTCGATTACTGTCATAATTTCCATATCATAGTGTGTGGCTTATGATAAAGAGCAGACTTTAAGTTAATGCTTATCTTTTTTTGGTACAGTGATTTTAGAGGTATTTTTGTGCTTTGATTATTTGTAGAAATTGTCTGGTAATATTACTAAAATCGTGCAGTAAATAGGAGAAATGTAGCCATGTGATATATGCAGAGGGTTTGGCGGTGGGTGTTGGTTTTGGAGCAGTTGGCAAAACGCCTTCTTCAACATTTGTCAAAGCTCGGTAATTTCTGCTTATTCATTGTAACTAACTAAATAAGTAAGTAATTTTTGTGTGCTAAAGCATACTGAGACAGAGTCGAGGCACATCTGTCAGTCTTTTGTGTTAGTATTGTGATATGTTTTATCAGAACCAGGAAATTAATGAAAAAGAACTAAAAACATACATCTTTGTGTGACCTCAGTGGTGGCAGGCAAGCTGAATAATGAACAACTAGAAATTAAATTGACTTACAAGATAAATAATGTAAAATGTTTGTAATTTATTTCAGCAGTATGGTAATACTATGTTTATAATGGAAAGGCTTTGTAAATGTTTTAAAGTAAGTTAAGTTTGACAGTTTAAAGCTTGGAGGGAAAGAATGGTTACCAGGAATTTTGGCATTTACTGTTATCTGGGATTTTGTCTGTTGGTATTATTATGGCATTATTTGTGTTATTGTGGTGTTATTCTTGCAGCAACCTTGCGATAGGAATTGGAATACAAAATTTTCCAGAGGGCTTGGCGGTGAGTTTTCCTCTTCGTGGATCTGGAATGTCCGTCTGGAGAAGCTTCTGGTAATTTTTCCTTCAGCATCTGTGGAAGTTAATATCTTTTGCTAGACTAAGAATTAGTGCTACAAATGTAGCAAAATGGTAGCGTGTCTGACTGTGGTCAGTAGGGTGTGGGTTTGTCTGCAATCAAGATGCATGGTGGCGTAGCGTAGTGGTTAGAACGTCGATTTTGGCTGGCGAACTTTTCCTATCCTGCGCTAGACTGATAGATGGCCGTGTGACCACTTTGTGGGTAAAGCGTCCGCTATCAGTCAGCCAACAAGGCCAACTCAGCCTGCCATCCCTCTGGGGTCGGTTAAATGAGTAGTAACCCATTACATTGGTTACGGAAGGTGGGGACCTTGGTACAGCTGACTGGGGCTGCCTGGCCTGGCCGCTGCGCTAGCCTGTGTCTGCAGGCTGCACGCGGCGGCTGGGCGGCTGGCGGCGCTGGTCAGTGACGAAAGCGCATTAGAGGCGTGTATACGTGACGATGCGCTATACAAATTGACAATCTTTACCTTTTACCTTTTATCTGCGAACAGACCACCAGCCACCCATCTCCACTCAGTCTGTTGTCCCTTAGGGGTAGGTAAATGAAGTACCGGCCTGTCTAGTACTGGCTGGAGTTAAGGTTAAAGGTAAAAATCATGGTGTGCAGCTCTTTATTGGAAATCCATTGCAGAGCATCATCTGCCATATGGGATCACACAATATTGCTGTCACCCAACACAGGTGGTCATGTCTCACCTTTATCGTGCTGCTGCACTAACTGGAGCACATTCACCTGTGTTGGGTGGCAGGTAACATGGTGTGATTTTGGTTCCATATGGCAGATGACACTCTGTAGCTTGGCGACGAGTTTTCCATGAAGAACTATAAACACACTCTTTTATGCTGTGTGTTAATGCAGGTATGGTCAGTTGAGTGGGATGGTGGAGCCATTGGCGGGTTTGTTTGGAGCCGTTGCCGTGGTGATCGCTGAGCCGTTGCTGCCTTACACTCTAGCATTCGCTGCCGGAGCCATGATTTATGTTGTCTTCGATGACATCATTCCCGAGGCTCAAAACTGGTCTGTTACTTATGATCATGGAAGCATTATGTTTCCAAAGTGTTTGTGCATGTGCATGGGTGCATCCATGTATGCATCAGTCATGAACAAACATCATTAGCAAGATATTTTGGGTATTTGTTGACGGAATTTGACCAGAATTTGACAGACTCTGGAGCAATGGTGAACGCTTCAAATTTTGGGGTCAAGGGTCAAGGTCATGATGGAGTCAAATATGCCCCAAAATGCATGTTCTGGCTTTGTAATTGTCACGTGTTGGCGGAGACATAATAGTCAACAAAGTGGTAACCAGCATCTAGTTTTGTGTTACCTTGATGAATGAACGTGTCCACAAATACGTGTTTGGCCATTTAAGTGGATATCTTCTAATTCTAGCACAGAAATAAATACCACAGTAATTGTTCAAATGGATCATTGTCTTAGACGTTGGAGTAACAGTTCAGTTTTAGTAAGCGAGTTTCTGTTTGAGTGATGTTTTTGTATTGGCATGCCTGCACCAAATTTCAAGAGGCACGGTTTTCTCTCTGGTTTGAATAATTGATGAATTTATTGATTAGTTGTGTGGCTAGTGGTGTAACGGTAGCATGCCGGACTAGTGACTGCGAGGTCCTTGGTTCAACTCTTGCCCGGTGCACTTCCAGGTAACAACTCTGGGCAACCACACACATGTGGCTCTGTCACCAAGCAGTATTTAGTATTTGGTACTGGTCAAGGGACGTTGATGCTCTTTGGCTGGTGGAAAGTAATGGCAGCTTACCATCAGGTTTATGATGTCACCTGCAGACTGACTGCCTTTGACTGGGATCAGCTTTTGACCCTACTTTCATATGATTATGGGTTACTTTTGCCTTTACACCTTTTTGATTTTTATTGGTCAGTGGATTGGAAGATTGCTCATGTTGTGTGTAGTGGAAATGGTAAACTGGCTTCTAGTTGCGCAATCATCGGTTTCATAGTCATGATGTCACTGGACGTTGGTCTAGGCTGACTTTCCGACATACATTTAGGTGTGCTGTTTTTACTCTCGTGTCTTGAAAATCATTAACCGTTTAGCAGTAGATATATAACATCTCTGTTGTTTTGATAAATCATGTATTTTGCTGCATTTTACTAAAACCAAGACTCTTTTTATAACACGGTTTATCCCTGCAGCAGGTAGCTTTCGTTACTATCATTAGCCTGATGTGTTTATACTGTGGCCATTTCAGCATAGGCTGTATGATAATCTGACAAAATTGAAATCTGATTCTTGGCTTTCCAGGTTGTTTGAAGATTACCAACTTTTTCTACATTGTCAGTTTTAGAATTATGTTTTATTGTTTAGATATATTAAGCAGTTTTACCTATGCATGTAAAAAGCAAGACTGAAGCAAGGCATAGAAATTTACAAGTGTGACCTTGGTTGACCCTGTCCAATTTGGCTCTCAGGTCTATGGACAGGTAAGTCGAGTACCAGCCTGTCTGGCTGGGGTTATGGTGGGGTGCATTTATTTGTGTTGTGCAGCAGGTGATCCTATATGGCAGGTGATGTTCCATAGCCCTAAGATTGGTTTCCTACGAAGAGCTATACTATTAAACCAGTTTAATTATTAGCTCATGAAGCCTCTTGTCGGCTGTTATCGTACACACTCACTATCCCCATTTACTATAATAGTAATACTCTGCCTGAGCATGGGTACTAATTTTACTATCCGGTCAAGGCTTAATGGCTGAGTTGACTTAGGGACTGCAATAAGGGTGTTTAAATTATGTAGATAGCCATAGTGTGATCCAGTTTTATGGCCCTAGTCAGTTATCACCAGACCGCTATGATCTTATGGCAGCAAACTGTCGTGTTGTATGAAAGGCGATGGTAAAGCTACTTGCAATAATGTTGCTTACATGAATTTGACTTCTGGCCTCAATTGTTTTGTATTTTTGAAGGTGGCAGTCAGTTAGCATGAGCTGATGATACAACAGTGCATTATACAGCCATCCGTTGCCTGAAACCATTAGACCCATGGAGAGAAATGATTAATGGAGTTGCTGTGTTGTGTGCCTGTTGTTATAGATTTGACAACAATTCGTAATGAGCAAAGATACCTCGATTTTGTTGATACAGCCAGCAGGACGTTATTGTTAATTGGTGCAGGTTTTGTTGTTGTTTTAGGATCGATACTAGTTAGAAATTTTTTAATCGATTAATCTTAGTTTAAAAATTACGTTTGCTTAGTGGATTAATTCTGAACATTTTTAGTCAGCTGAAGAGATCGCAAAATCTGCAGACTTTATTTACTGGTAGTTGTCTTCTGTAGACTAAAGCAAAATCGGAAAAAGTGACAATGCTGTCCATAATCTATAGCCAAATAATTAGTCCGATTATGAGGACTTGTAAAGTGCAATGTGTAAGCCTTATACTTTAAATTTTATAGAAGCAGTACAAAAGTACAGATTTCAATGAAATGTTTTATGTAGAATTGTATATGAATTCTAGTCGATAAAAAATTAATCTTATGATTTTTAATGATTAATCGATTAATTAGTTGTTAATTTTTGCAGCCCTAGTTGTTTTGTTGACTACCTTTGCCAAGCACGTTGTGTTGGGTGCAGAATATCTCGGAAGAAAATTATTAGTGATTTAGTAATGAATTTTAGCCTTTCAAGAGAATGGGGGTTTATTTTCTAGGGTTTTTTACCTTTAGCTGATTGGGCATAAACTGACATTTAGCAGCATAGTCAGCAGACTAAAAGTGGAATTTGATGTAACTTAAAGGGAATATTCACACTATGGTAGGTTTAGCAAATAACTCTTGTGTTTCAGGGGAAAGTCAAGATTTTGTGCAGATCTCCTTAGCGGACGTACCTGATATGCGCTCTATCGAATGTCATCTAGTTTAATTGCGTATTATGTGAATTTTTATGCGTCTCTGTACCGTTAACTGGTTGCCAATTTTTCTTACTATGTGATTGATGGTTCTAGCTTTATTCTGGCAACGTGACAAGCATGAAACCATTTTTGCAGTGTCTTTTGTTTAGCTGCAAATTGAAAAATTTGGAGATTTGGAGGTACTTCTATGTGTCGATTCCATTGTCATTGCAAAACCATTTACACTGTCTCAAAAAAAACATTCCGGACATTTTCGATTCTAACGTGAACAAAAATTATCAGATTTTCATAATTTTTGGTGAGAGTATTCCTGACACAACTTGCCATCAAATGATTGTTCAGTTTTTGCCTCGCTCAATATCTGCTTCTGCACTACCTAGGGAAAGAAAAACAAGCGAAATAAGCATTGAAATATACAAAAAATGTGAAAAAAAATCCCCAACATTATTGACTGTAACTTGAAGCGTGATTGTCAGATTTGAATAATTTTTGGTACAAATGTTTCTGACGCAACTGGCTATTAAGCTACGGTTTACGTTTCCACCTCACTCAATGTCTGTTTCTGCACTACCTGGGGAAACAGACCAAGCAAAATACGCATTGAAATGAATTAAAAAACGTAGATAAATTTTGTCTATCCACATCTCTGGCCCCCAAGAGCCAGTTGATTACAAGTTTTGCAGCAGTGTGTCTACCACATGACGTTCAAGAAGCAACTGATGAAGTCTGGATTAGTCTGGAGCATAACATTATTGATACTGCTGTCAAGAAATGGAGAAATTCAAATCGTCTCCATGCCTGTGCTTGCATAATGGGCCAACATTGCAATCAATCATATTGCAGACAGGTAAAAAACGAAACAGTTGGATAAAGTGTCAGCCAAAGTGTCAAAAATATGAACAAAATGTGCATTATTTAGATTTAGTAATAATGCTTTTTTAGGTAAAAATGCAATATTTTGTTGGTGCTGATTTCCCCTGGTAGTGCAGAAACACGTTGGGTGAGGTGAGAAACTACCTAATGATTTGATGTCCAATTGTCTCAGGAATATTTTTACGAAAAATTATTAAAATCTGTTAATTCTTTTTCAAGTTATAATCGAAAATGTTTGGGATTTTTTTTTGAGACACAGTGTAGAACAATACGTTAGCCCCGTGCCACATGTTATGCGGCCATCTCTTGATCTTTTGAGTTGAAAATTGGCACAGGGGAATGTACAGGGTTCACTCAAGTTTTGGTTTCTGTGTGTTTTTTATTCTTGAGTTAGGAACCAATACTGTATGGGCTGATGGACAGAGGGGCAGCCTGTAAAGTTGGTCGCATAGTGGTGTTGGAATACGGCTAAATGTCATAGTATTATGTTATACCTGTGATCGATGTTGGTGGTTACAGTTTGATGAAGTCATGTCTCACTAGTGCCTTCTGCAATTATCTTGACAACTGAACATCTGGAGTTGTCATTTGTAACGTATTGGATTATAATGTATTTTATCATATGGTATGGTACTACTAGTTGATTATATGCTGCATTACATTCTTCATGTAGCTTAATTCTCAGTGGGGGTCGGGTTATTTTTTTTACTATCTGACCATTCATGATCTCAGTGTCTAACTGAGCCATTGCCACTCAAGCTAACTCATCCTGGCCGTTTTTTATTGTTAGGCATGAAACTTAGTAAGTATCGGTGATAGTTACAGCTGCCACTGGCAAAGAAATGGCCAGCCCTGTGTGCATTATTTAGTTCCTGTTGCCGGGACTGTTGGCATGCTGACTTATTTAATTGATGGTGCTGATATATTTTGTTTTTTTTTGCTGATAATTGGGTCCAACTTCTGTTGGCTCTAATCACCTAAAAAGGGACGGGTTCATACATATTGGAGAGATTTTCTTTTGCATCTACAGTATGCATTCCATATTGCATTTTACTCTGTACAGTTTGCTTGTGTATTGGGTCAACTTAGCTTATTTTTTATTCTCTGTATGCTTTTGGTTGATCCTACTCTGTTTGTAGCTTGCAGACTGTTGGTTCTGTTCAAAAGAAGTAGAATGTATACATGTTTTATGTGAATTGAGCAGTCAGGCAGTTTTGGAAATGATTAGCCTCAATCGTTGTACTGATGGGCGGTCACTGGTCATGCTATACAGGGTGGGCCAAAAAAATGACCCAACTTGTTTTCGTCAGAACTTTGCCAAATCTCCACCAAATTTAATAGTTTTTGATGTATGGATAGCCAAAATGATGAGAGAGAGAGAGAGAGAGAGAGAGAGAGAGAAAGAGAGAGAGAGAGAGAGAGAAAGTTTATTTTCCATAACAAAATCAACACAATAACTAAACAAAAGTTAGTAATACAGGAGGGTTGCCAGAAGGGCATACACCCATCAAATGCTGGCCACCCAGAATTATATGGAATTATGTGAGGTACACTCAATGTCTACCTTACCTAATTTATGTCAACACACTACCGGGTAAAACGTAGATGCTCCAGATTGTTACATTCAGTATCAGATTGATCTCCTTGATTGATTGATCAATTTGACAGAGGTGCCACGTGATTTAATAATTTTGTAGTATTAAATAATTTACTCTGAAAATAGCAGACAACAAAATAGCTGACTTATGAGCTTGAAACTCATCTAATCCATGAATGAGTGCTGTGGAGTTTGATCAGTTGATGCTGCTATCAGCCGTGGCATCACGTCTAACCATTCCATACATTTTGGGTATAAATTCTAAAAATTTGGAAGCATTTTGTTACACAAACTTATAATTCTGCTAAATAAATTACATTTTAGTTTATCGTGTGCTTAATTAAGTTGTTAGAACTTTTACGATGACAACAACTATGCATTATGCAACGATTTGGAGCATGTGTGTTTTACACGGTAATGCGTTAACATAAATTAGGTGAGATGGAGAATGAGTGTACCTCAAATAATTTTATCATATTGGCTATCTGTGTACCAAAAATTATCAGATTTGGTGGAGATTTGATGAAGTTCTGACAACAACAAGTTGGGTCATTTTTGGCCCATCCTGTACATGAACACAATTCACTGGAATGTTCGAGGTTTGTTTCTAACACTTGAACCTCATCGCCATCATGATTGAGATGATTGAAGCTGATCATTTCTGAAATTGTTTAACTGCTCAATTTGTTTAAAGCATGTATGTGCTAATTTGTTCTTTTTAAAGGATTTTTCAAGCTCATTAGCTTCTTGTTATATCATATCGTATATTCCATTTTAACTCGTTTATTTTCTCTGGTTTCATGTAATAGACTACGACTATTTCCACTGGTGTACATGTAGTGTTTGTTGAATTTTGGTTAATGCATTTTGCATTGTCATGGATGTTTGCATTATTTCTAACAAATTGATTTTATTTGTATCATAGTAAAATGCAGTAGTAATTGTTAATTATTTGATATTATTGATAGTCATGTAATGATTAGTATTAAAGATTTGGATTATTTGATTGAAATTGTTGTTTGTGTCACCGGGGTAAAAACCTATATGTAGAGTAATTGAACAAAATGAAATCAAACGAAAAAGATTTTTAAAAATAAAGTAAGTAAAGAAAAGTTTACTAAACATATACACTAAGACCTAAATTAACTGTTAAAATCTAAAAAAAACGTTTAGCCAAAAAATTAGCTTTTCAGCCCTTTTTGATTAAAGCAGACTGCAAAAAGAAATTTGGAGCTCTCAGACAATAATATTGACTAGAGTGCAGATCACTTTGCCCGCATTTTTTGCAGTGCTGATGCAGCCAAAATATCATGTCCGCTCGCAGATCCTATACCCCGCGCCAGAGAAGTAAGTAAATAAAGTAAAGTAAAATGTAAATTTATATAGCGGCAGTAGCAGCGGCGAGTATACGATACCGCTATTCAACGGTACGGTATTTGCCAATGCGACGCTTTAACAAACCGTGCATCACTATTTCATCATCAGCCCGCTGACCTACATTCGTATTATATAGGTCACACTTTGTTGATTGTTTTGTTGTTCGAAGCTCATAGTAGTTTTTAAGGTATTATATGATTCGTTTCGACTACATTGCATTGAGGATTGAGTCGTTATAGAATTCACCGCAGTTTATTGTGCTTTAGCTGTACAGTTTGGTTCTTATTCTTGCTTCGACCGGACAGTTGGTGAAGTGTCCATGCCTCTCGTTCAATGTGCACGCTTTGATAGAATGTAAACAAACAGACGGTTGCCTGTTTATTGTACATTGTGGTCAGAATCTGCTTGAAACTGTGTTGTATGTACAGGTGTAACAGGACGTTGTTAAAATGTGATCACCAACGAGCGAATTTTAGCTGTCTGCCCATGTCTGTCCATTTATTTGAACACGTGCTTCCAGCGTGAAACAACACTAAGAGCTGTTTCACGCTCACGCCCTCACTGCATGTGCTCAGTGCCGGCGCTAGAGAGTTGAAGCCCCCCAAATACAAGTATGAAGCCCCTATAATGGGGTCTGGGGGTGGAGCCCCAAGTGGGGTCCACCGTCCAGGGGCAGAGGCCCAACATAAACCAACTAATGCAACACCTAGCGAGAGTTGAGAGCATAAACAACAAATATGTACCGATATCTGTATAGATAAACTCTAACAACGTCGCGTATAAATTAGACCTAATATTAATGTATGAATAGGGGCATGCAATTTACAGCAACATTTCAACATCGTTAAGTCTAAGTGCTAGTCAGAATTTGTAACAAAAACTAGCTGTTTCTATGTGGTAGTAATATACACTGATACCAAAATGAAGTCTAATAGGCCGCAGTATGTCACAGATTACTACACATTAATGAAAAATAATAGACTTGAGCCCCAGAGCATACATGAGGTCCCCCAGCTGGGTGGTACGAGGGGTGGGGGCCCTTCTGCTGGCTTTGCATGCGCTCGCAGCGAGTGACCTGTTTACACTGGTGCGAGTAGCAAAAAAAGCTGAGGGACTTCCGTAAGAGCGTTATGCCCAGCTGTTTCTGTCAGTGTAATGTCAGAATATATTAGCAATGTCTTGCTTGTAATGTTTCTTGTGACGAATAAATGATTAATTGATTGATTGAAATAAGACTGGTACTGGTTGAAAGAAACAAGCAGGGACACATGAACTATGGAGCAGATGAGACTGTAGCCCCATGTAAGCACTGTAGTTTGGAACTACAGTTTTCCTGTCTGGCTTGGAAACCCTGCGATGGCTCTCGTTTGGCTCAGGAGCATGGCGGGGGTGGGTGGCTGCACTGCTCATGAGGCTGGTCAGCTGTTGGGTTGGGTCGCTTGCCAGGTGGTTTCTTGTGGGGGCTGTGAAATCCTTTGGTGAGCCCTATAGTATAGAGAATAGTCTTGTGG
>Ga0209367_1000915_pt1 | contig 33630 bp, 17 predicted proteins | sample WorMetLIZISLAND2_FD_187412 | JGI IMG/M metagenome (GOLD analysis project Ga0209367, IMG submission 187412) | Marine gutless worms symbiont microbial communities from Max Planck institute for Marine Microbiology, Germany - Olavius geniculatus... ... | reverse complement strand
GAACCAGATAAAATTCACCATCGAAGCAGAGTAACAAGGGACAGCACCAGTTGAGACAAGCAAGCTTGTATTCACGATGCATTATGACGACAGCATTACATCGCAACTAGCAAAGAATATTTAATTAACAGGCACATTTTGTTGAAACATTTTGAATAAGTATTTCTTCAACTACAACTGGTAAAAATTTTGTGTAAATTGGTCACCACTTGACTGACCTATCAAAGAAAGAAAAAGGGTGCCCGTTTTTTTGAAACACAGTGTATATAGAAATATATAGATTATTCTGTAGCTTTCAACATCGTACGAACTGCCTGAATGTTAGTCACTTTCGAACGGAAGTATAACGGTTGTCGTTAATGATCTTGACAGATTTCCTAGCTGATGTTCTTATCTGACTCATTATTATACAGCATATACTGTGAGACGGATTATATAAGATCCATTCGTTCGACATGTTATCGTTATGTTCGCCAGAGGCTACAACAATGAAGGGAAGCACCACTCAGGCCATAGGCGCGCAGGTTATCACAGCGACGTCGACCGTTAGGTAGTAAACTACACGATGTTTCATAAAAGGCATAATTCAATCAAATGATGATCAATTTACACAAAATTTTTACCAGATGTAGTCGATGAAATACTAATTCGAAATATTTAAACAAAATATGGCTGATTGTTAAATATTTTTGCTAGTCGTGACGTATGCTGACGTCGTAGTGTGCTGCGAGTACAAACTGATTGTTGCAACCGGTGCTGACAGACATGATGAATAGCTGCCCTGCGTCGATGGCGAACTTTATCTGGTTTCTTGATGGCAAACTGTTGAAGTTTTAACATTGCAGCCACAAAATGCCCAAAACGATCACTTTCACGCACTTGTGGGGATAGCTTAACTTTTACACCTTTCAGCAAGACAGTGCACCAGCACACTCCGCTTACGAGATGGATGAGTTTTTGGATTGCGAGACACCTGATTTTATGCCTCCATGTTGCTAAGTGCTGACACGATGAACATCTTTCATCAGTAAACCAGATAAAGTTCACCATCGAAGCAGGGTAGCTACCGACAGAACCAGTTGAGACAAGCCAGTTTGTACTCACGACACATTATGACGTCATCATTACAACTAGCAAAGAATATTTAATTAACGGCCATATTTTTGTTAAATAATTTGAATCCGTATTTCTTCAGCTACATCTGGTAAAAATTTCATGCAAATTGATCACCCTTCGACTGAGTTATAAAAGAAACAAAAAGGGTGCTTTTATGAAACACCGTGTATACCGGAAATTTACGATCGTCGGCCATTAAAGCGACCTCAGCTTAGCAACTTCCGGATTACTTAGTGTGACTTTAGTGCGCGACTCATCAAAATACGCTGAAAGATGCCCGGTATTATCCACCATATACGACGCAGCCGAGAAAAATGAGCAGATGACTTACTGTACACCGTCAATCGGCTGTAGGAACTTGTAGGCGTCGACGTTCGGTGAAACTCAAACTTGAGCTGCGCTGCTGCAGAGACAACGGTCATCTAAATAATCCAATGGTTCGTTAATCCGAAGCTTCCATTTGGCCTCCTTTTAACCCTAACCCTTAAGCTAGCATTAACCTTAATCCTGCTCTGATCTTAACCGTAGGCCAGCACCCCCGAGCCACTACATGACAGTCGGAATCAATCACTCGTATCGGATTATCGAATATCGATACATAGGCCTAATACCAAAGCAGACTGTTACGTGACGTCAATCGTGGATAGCCTATGCCGTGAGTACTTCGATTATAACACGGCGAATTATATAGAACGCGTTCCTTACATTATCTATAGCATTCGTTCACAGCGAAACGCTTACATCGGGTTGGCCGTCTGGTCATTTCTTGCGTGTTTGTTACGTTTTTACGCGCAACAGCATGTAATGCTTCGCGCGTCTTAGACATGGCTTGGGCGTCTGTCCGTCTGTCTGACTGCCTGTCCGCCTGTCCGTCACACCCTTGAGCCATATGAAAATGGTGCAAGCTAAGAGCACAGAATCTTCAGCATGGGCTGCCCAAGGTCTCTAATTTTTTGTGACATAATTTCGTGCCACTGGGTGAGGGGATTTTCCTCGAACGAGGACGTCAAAGAGGGGTACCCCCATAAAAACGTTATTTTGCTGCTATTGGCTCGTGTAGCGTGAAAACGGTTGCAGTCAGCCACAGACATGCTGCTTATCATAACAAGTAATAGTGACAAGTTTTTAGTGGTGTCAACATCGATGACTTCAAATGACCTTGAACCCAAAAATATGGGTGTTTAGTTTATGTTTATGCAATTTATGGCTGTGACGCAGATTTCAAGAGCGAATTGCCACGAAATGGATGGAGATAGACCAAGACAACCTGCGAACAGGAACTGCTAGGCTGTCGCGCGTCTCACCAGCTTTGCTCAAATTACACGTTTCTGCATGTAACTGCAAGTGGGACCGAAAATAACCGTTGAATATGTGAAAAAAAAACATTTTTGCGCACGATCTTTTGTGTAAGTTGCGTTTGTCAGCTTTCTAATAGGGCTTGAACGAACATGATGATTGGCGTGGCATGTATACTTGCTGTCAGGAGTAGCAGCGAACCGTATGGCGGTAAAGACGTGTGACTCCGCCGAGGACAATGACGTCAGCAAGGTGTCCCCGAGTGACGTCACGGATCACGTGATGACGTCAGCTCGTCGTGATGGTGTGAAACTCTGCTCACCGCAGTCCGTGGACACCGCATGGACGCTACTCGCCACATATGGGTAGAGAGAGAGCTACGAGTGTTGTATACGGTACAGCAATAACTATTAAATATAATGATTAAATGATGACAATAGGCTACGAGATAACTCTCTCGATCGATTCTAAGAAAACGTTTTATGTCTTAAAATGTCTGATTGAATGTGAGCTTACGAATTTCTTCGATTTCGCCACCGATTCCACACATCTATTTACGTGTCTTGGCACTCACCTTACAGCACATCGCGAAAATAACAGAGCGTAAACTCAATGACGGACCCGATGATTTAGCGAATAGCCATTTTCAGCATTCAACATTTCGTTGCTTTGCATTAAGTCATTCTTTTGCACGAATACCATCGGTATCCTGCAAACTTATATAGGCCAATGATAATGATAGCCACGAATCCTGTTGGCTTTATCTGTATTTTAGGGTTGCTATTGCATAATAGCATTAGGCCTATGCCTGTTCTCTCGGAGTGCAGGTTTCCGTGCAGTTACAGCGGCTGTAAAGCAGCAGGCAGCACAATGGTTGGAACAGGTGCGCGAAATTCCAGCGTTTCACATGATTCAGCAGCAGCGTTCAACGCTTCTTCTTCGTCGTCATCAGCATCACTCTGTCACGTGTCATCACTCTACAGACTCGCTCCAATTGTACGTATAACAGCGCCGTTGTGGTGTTGTACTGTCAAAACAATGAATATTACAAAAATATGTTTTGTTTTCCTGTATTTGTATTCGGGCCTTATGCAGTTGTACGTATAGATTAGAAGTACAACAAAAACGAAGTATTGTACAGTTTGAGGTATTTTGTTATGTTGTCAGAACTTTGCCTCTGTGTCCACAATTCGCTGTCGTTGTGCGTTGCAGGAACGTGAAATTATGAGAGACATCCAACTGTACGGTCCAGTACAAGGTAAAGTATAAAGTCATTATGTAGGCTTATCCGCATATAATTTTCAAGCCATATCGATTTAGGCCTACGTAACCTCTCTGACAGTCTGACAGATGTTTTGATAAGTAGGCCTAGCCTAATATGTGACTTTGGCGGACTGAATCTATAGGCTTCAACTAGTGATCAGCAGAGGGGCGGAGGGGCTGTGCGAGCCGCGGCTCCCTTAACCTCAATGATAAAGAATTTTAGCAGAGTAGGCACAGAACACAAAAATACTTAAGGGTTGCACCCAGTGGCGTATTTAGGGGGGGGCACGGTGCGATGGCCCCCTCTTTGGCCCAACCGTAAAAATTTTTTACAGGCGACTTTATACGAAAAGGTGCGTTTTTTGCCATTTTCCAGCAAAAATTGCAAGATTCAACAATGTTTGATGGTCTTTTGCGTTTCCAAATTTCAGAAAAATGGACGAATTTGCGGTTTCCATTGAACATTCAGAAGCAAAAAGTGTTTCAGCTTCAGGGGGGCTTCGCCTCCTACCCCCGACCAAGGGTTCTGCCCCTGGACCCCGCTGGGGGCTCCGCCCCCAGACCCCCGTTATAGGCTCGCGCTCCGCGCGCTCGCCATGCCCCCCCCTTTGCCAAATCTTAAATACGCTCGAATCTTGCTCGAACATGTGAAAGTTTAACTATCCCCACAGACACGTAAATGCGATTGCTTTGCACATTTTTTTGTGGCTGCAAGTGTAAAACTTCAAAAATTTGTCATCAACGAACCAGATTTTTCACCATCGAAGCAGGGTAGAACCCCTTGGTTGCACCCCTTACCATCGCCTGCGCGTTGAAAAGTAGACAAACGTATGCATCCTGTACAAAAGGCCTATAGTCTAACTGGTCGTGTAAGTATAGATTAGGGGGCCTATAGACTATGGGCCATTTGTCACAAGCTGCTTTGTCACAGTCACAACCTATAGGTCCTGTAGAAATATAGACAGCATGGTCGCAGTCGTTTCTTGCCACCTCCATGAATATACAGTACGTGTCCGTGTAATGTGGATCATTCAGCTGTGATGGAAGTCAAAGAGGACTTCTACCTGTACAAATCTGGAGTCTACACCTATTCTCTTCCCGCCGACTACATGTCACCATCCGAACGTGATCGCCATTTCCACTCCGTCTCCATTCTAGGGTAGGCCCATCTCAGTTTACGTATCATATCAATCACATCACATCATCTTATAAGCTTTAGGTTATCGACAATACGGTAGGATTTATCTGAAATTTTATTGTAAGATGAAAAATTCATAGTGGCCATGTTACAGAGAAAGGTTGTGAGTGCATTACAACGTTAATACATCAGTCGAATACAGTTTACCCGGTAGCCTATTTGAATGTAGTTCGACTGGCAGTTATGTAAAAGACTTCTTAAAGATCAAGACAAAGACTATATTTTTGTCCTTGAGGTGCCTTGCTGTCTGGGTCTCAAACGTCATTGTGTCAGTAATATGGTGTTTACACGATCCAGCAAACATCCAGCAAACGTCCAGCATTAGCACGTGTATTTGAATACATTTGCTGGAAGTTTGCCGGACGTTTGCTGAATCGTGTAAAAACCCCATAAAGCAACAATTTGCAGCAAAGAACGTACGATAGGCTACGCCATAGGCCTAATATCAGGGATTTTGTTCGCGTTAAATTATGTTAGTATCACTCTCAACAAGTCACAATAGCGTGGCATACAAGTTCGTTCAACAACAATTTTACCACTCCATATAGCGGTTCAACATAATCGCCTTTATGAAGCTTGTCGCGTTCATTGTTGATGATGGATGGTGCAGATGGGGTGTCGATAATACGTCGCACAAGGCACGCAAGTACTGGGTGAGCGAGTATACGTTATTGTTCTAATTTGCTCGCAGTCACAGCTGCAATGCTGACTGCGTATTAGTAGGATTGTCCGACGAAAGCAACCAACACCCGTATAAGTAATCCGTGTCATTTTGTATGAAAAAAGTAGCACACCGAGCTATATCGAGAATTTTGTCAACGTGGTTTCTACTACTCTGCAGAATTCATTTTCCCAGACTTTTCCCTGACTTTTCAGGACAAAATGAATCGTTTTTCCTGAGTTATTTGTTCATGCCAAATACAAATGTCGGTTTGCAATCGCTTGCAGTCACAGTATACTAAGAACAAGTGCGGCGGAACAAATTAAAAAGTGCAGGTACAAATAATCTGCGACCAAAAGCGAGCAGAAAAAAATTCGAACTGTTGTAGGGGCCTATGCAGACTGCGTACAACAGTTTAAATTTTTTTCTGCATCTTCGTTAACTTTTGTACCCTGGTACTTTAATTTTCCCAGACTTCTTAAAATTACCTGACATCCCCTGACTGTAGGAACCATGTGTCAATTTGTTTGAATTTGTTTGAATTGTTGCTCATTGTTTGCTTAACTGCATGCAACAGAGTTTATATTATATAAGTAAGAAAGTACGGTGCACGCTGTGTGTATAGCTGTGTGCCAACTCGTGGGGCGACTGGTGGGGCGAGCGAGGTTACTTCCGTATCAGCCGAGGCAGCGACGAGTGCCGCATCGAATCACACGTCACCGGCGTCACCGTTGACGTCATCAGTGACGTCACGCGCACCGACTGACCCACTGATCACTCGGGACGTTGTCGCAAATCAACAGTGACTAACCACTCAGTCATTACCAGTGACCAGCAACAAATGCTGGAAGTATAGGATAGTCTAAGGATTTTCTGCGCAAACGAAAACGGAATTCAGCGCATTTTGAGCTTGAAAGAACATATCTCGTGATAAGTAATTCGTTATTTTTCGACGATCTCTCATGTCTTTGTGAAAACAGCGTGAAAATGCACAATAATGAGTTTAATGATGCACAAATTAAAATTTGTATAACAACAGACGACTAACTCGAACTCGTGACTTGTACTGTGATGAATATTTAAGTCTTATAATATAATGAAATACTGAACTATTTAAATCGTCCAATGATTCAGATGTTTCTAGTCTCGACTGGCCCAAAAAACCTAAAGCTTCGGCAGACGTAGCCTAGGGCCTAAATATTTACTTTTTGATCAAACCTAACACCGTGGAGTGACTAAAAACGAAGTGTTCAAACCTGCTAACGTTTGACAGTATTCATTTACGACATACATATCGATAGCAGTATTGTATAGCCTATACATCGACAGTAAATAACAAGAACGCATTAAGAACTTCATGTGAATAATAACAACTGGATCGTTTATTATCACATGACTCCGAAACACATCGACCAATAAAGCCTGTAAAACAATTTCTGTCCGGATAACCAAACAAGACTTATCCAGAAGGAAACTAAAACGCGCACATGATACAGGTAGCCTATACATCTAAAATTTTAAACCACCACGACTAGGGATTGCAATCCCGGGATCCATAATCCCGGGATCCCAGCCGTTTTCGCCAATATGGTGGCGTCCCAATCCAGGAATTCCTTGATTACAAAAATTTGTTAAAATCGTACTTTTTTCGCGTGTTAAATAATAGAAATAAGAATTTTAGCCGTCTGATAAATAAAACATTTTATGAGCGCCGGAGTACTACTCCGTGCTGCGTACTGTAATTTGTATTTTGACAGTCATCGTCACTCCGTACAGTTTGGACATACCTTCCGTAGGGGACTACACAACAGTTTAGGCATGAAATAAGTCAACTGGGGATATCAAAATGATGACCAACCTAAAAGCCTAATCCCAAAACGGGATCTTGTGATCCCGGGATTGAGAACTCACTAGCCGTGACCAGCCGCATAGGTATAGCAGTGATTACATCACAAAGCACTCTAATATTAGAGACACCAATCTCCCCAATTTGGAGCTAAGCTCCACTGTAAACGGCGTACCATACAATTGGGAGCTGAAAAGGTACCGGTATGCCGCAGATGCACATGTTGATCGCGGTAATATGCCGTACATCCGTCCACAAGTTTTCAAATATATGCAAAATTATGCGCAATACAAAATCCACCTATGTAAGAAAGCTTCACATATTTTCTTTTTTCCACAAAAGGGTGCACATTAACACATTTTATTCTGCAAACTTATTTGATTTATACAAAGGTGGCAGTAAACATGTACGTTCCAAAAGTTTCTGCACACAAATTTTTCGATCAGGTGAATATGCACGGTGAAGCAAAAAAGTAGCCCCCCAAAGTTTTTTGCTGTTTTCTCAGCAACCGTTTGAAATTTTAATCCAAAATTTTACAGAATTATTTATTGAAATGTCCTTTATCTAACTGCCAAGTGAAATGTGATTCTGTTGAAAAACGACGAAGTTACAGACTTTTTAACATGACCCACCCTGTAGTGCGTAGCCCAAATAATGAATCATGATAATGTACCGGGTACTTCAAGAAATGTTTTTGCGTATTTTCATAATACGTAAATTAATCGAAGACTTGGAAGACAATAACTAACATAATCATTAAGGTTTCTACTCCAAGTTTTAACGGACATGGAATTCTGCAACTTGGTGGAGAATCTAGTTGACCCATTTCACACAGTGTAAGCGCCGAGAAAGTACTGCAGCAGTAGGCCCCGACTGAAATGCATCTATTACAACGCACCACAAACACATGCACACTGGTCAAATTTTGCAGTCACCCTCATCTCACTCTGTAGTTTGTCTGTAGTAATCCACACAGCCAGCAAAATGATCTGATCATATTGCCTAGCATAGGTAAAATAATGATGTAACGAGTCGTCGACTTTTCACACATGTCGACTACAGTCCAAACAACTCAACAGCAGCCAGCCAGCAGACGCACACTTTCGTTCAACTAACTGCAACGCCAGCAAATAATTTACAGACAGCAGATTGGGCCTAAAAAATGTTGGTACTGCTGGTTGCCGCAAGCGAAAAAGTAGGAATGGAGAGGGGGGCGAAAATTCTTTTTTCAACATTTTTACTTTTATAACATGACATGTCATGTTACACAACAATGCAGCAAAAAAACAATCAGACATGCTAAATAGTACCGACGAGAATTAACGTAAAGTTACTGCAGCATTACAGGCTGGATGTAAACAGTTTTCTTCACAGTCAAACTTTGAAAACTAACCAAAAACTGCGCCAGAATTTTTGAGGGTCCAATAAAAGCATTATGGACACAGATATTTCTCTAGGAACGGATGGCAACCGGAAGCATCGGAATTTTTTTCAGACCTCATGGGCCCTGCAGCAGCAGCAGCAGCAGATATCTGTAAAGCCACTGTGAGTAGTTCATGCATAAACAGAATGAAGCCAACACTGAAGACATCAGTACATCACACGCCAGTTCACTGATGCCAGCCAATGCAGCTGACAGACTTTACGAATGAAGCTCAACAAACTGACAAACATTATGTTCCAAACAACCGAGCGCCTTAGCGACACAGACAATACAAGAAAGTTCAAATCTCGCAGGAACAGTCTAACTAAAAAAACTGGACCACTTAAATTGAACATGTAATATTAGTATGTAGTGTAGGTGTGTTGTGTACAAGCCACGCCCTGAATAAACCTCTCCCTACCATCATATGTGGAGCAATTGTGGGTCGCCTATAAGCTGACATCACCATGTATGATTCCTGCGAAAAGTGTGCTACAAATTTGTTGAAACTCTCAGTTCATCAAGCAACAAAATAGCCCAATCATTGCATGATAATGATATACCATGACGCAATAAACTGGTGGTGTAAAACAGCATGGACTTTAAAATATGGGACATCAGTTTCTTTGACTCAAAGAGCAGCAAAGAAGAGATAAATCGTGTTCTCAGCAATGACTTTGAATTATGTTTAGCTTTCAAGCAACAAAAATAATAAACACAGAGGCCTGGTTTGCACTAAAACATAATGCTGCGTTCGAAGCTGCTGAAACAAAAGATTTCTTGCCATTATACAGACTGCTGGATTGGTGCAGCATACCGAGCAAAACAACATTACAACAATGAATTTTCCGGGAGCTTGTATCTAAAATACCCCTATACTGGGTGGCACACAAAACATACACGCTTTACACAAATCGAGCAATCAGACAGTTTTAGAAATGATCAACAGTGATTATCACAGGCAACGGTGATCACGCTAAACACTCGAACATAGCATTTAACATGATCACCCTTCATTGCAATGCTCAAAACTAATCATTTCTGAAACTATCCCAATGTTCGATCTACGTAAAGCATGTATGTTCCATTTTTTATGCGCAACAGCAGCTACTGCTGTAGCATATCTTAGTCATCGCAATTCTGTCTGTCTGTCTGTATGTCCGTCTGTCACATGGGTGGATAAGTCAAAAACGGTGCAAGCTAGGATCACCAAATCTTTACCATCGGCTGCCTGGAAGACTCTAGTTTCAGGAACGTAAAGCTTTCAAATAAATTCGAAGGGGGTCACCCCGAACGAAGGCACTAAATGAAAGGGGGAGAAAAAGTTTGTGATTTCCAGCCAATAAGGCATTGGCTGAGCGAGACAGGTCACGCCCTCTGGTGAGTACAAGTAAAACACTATAGATAATTAGCCGCCGGTCGTCTGGTGCCCTCTAGCACCTAAGTTGGATTTTGTTTTACTGGGCTTTCAAACATGCACCGCTGTTGCGCATTCCCATTTGAGTCAGCTGGGCTTTTCTTGTATATGCCACCCAGCATCAGAATAAGTGGTGCCAGTGGTACAAAAAAAGGCCAAAACAGAAAAGTGCCATCCGACAGATGCAATGAGGTCTGAGTAAACAGAATGTGAGACGCTGAAGACACTTTTTCTTACTAACATTCACTAGTCGGATAGTCTGTGCTGCAGACAGCACCAACACTGTACAAAAATCATTTCTGTAAAATGGAAACTGTGGAAGTAAAACGTGCATATGTTATGTACTCAGAACACACAAACCAGCATCATTCCAATGCACAGTCGCAACCTTCTTACCACCACATTTATGCAATAGGGAACTAATGCTAACATGCATAATGCCCATGTATAACGACTGCAGAGTTATCTGCAATACATTTTTGGTTTTATTTACATCATGCTGCATGTGCTACATAGATTCCCGTGTTACTTACGTACCACAGCTGGTATAAGCTCAGTGACTGCCAAAGAATCAAAAGAGACACATTACACCAAACACCAATCAAACAACCTGTCTGCTTATCTGAATAAGTCTCATATTTTTACCCCGGTCAGCAATACAAACATATAAAAGAAGACGAGTCACCTGTGGAAAAAAATAACACTGCAGTAACAAAAAAAGTGAGTGAGTGAGTGAGTAGGGTTTAAGTCCCGCCCGACACAGTATAGGTCATTTCGGGGACGACCTTTGCAGGCAAAATTGCACATACACATAATAACAGAAAAAAAGTAAACTTTACAGAAAGTTTAACCTTTATGAAACACAAAACACAAAGAATGGCCTAAACCTAAAATTGTAAGAACTACTGATTATAACTGTGCATATATATATATATCGGTAATGGCAGTTCTAATAATCCTGTCTATGCAACAGTGAAGTTCGTCATCTAGGCCAAAGCAAATAAAACGCACCAACTTCTTTATTATGGTTGAATTTTCGCTCACTCTTATACCCCATTTACACAATCGAGCAAACACTGAGGTAGCTCGACGAGCTATGGTAATTAGCATGCTAATCAGGAGGGCCAGCAGGTTGTAATTGGAAGGTCTATATAACACTTGATCAGCTGTGGGCTAAGCCTAGGCCTACATTTGAGCCAGGGGGCGGGGTTCCATCATGCTTGCTTGATGTTTGCTCGACGTTTGCTCAAGGTCTGCTCGATCGTGTAAACGGGGTATCAGTTTTGAAAAAAGCAATCAGTTGTGCATGTAAGAGACCTCACCCCCATTTGGCAAGCAACATCAGGAAATTTTGTGCAAATTATGTCCAAAAGTTGTAGACCTGGGATGTATTTTGGGCTAGAAATGCCAACAATGTTCGACTGACGGAGGCATACTCAGGACACCGATTGTTTTAAAACCAAACGACACAAAATCTTTTGGGACAATTAACTTGCGAACAAAACAAACCAAAGTCATTATAACACAGACAACACGTGCACTAGTTGTAACAAATGGCTCTGCAGCCATGACTCGAGCACATTACGACGCTGCAACGAGCGCCGCTCCAGTCCGCAATGAAAGACATTCAGTATTGAGCCCACAAGGCTTCGTACGGACCTGCCAATACAGCTTACAGCATTCTCACAAAATTCTGCAGTTTTCGAGGACCAAACACAGCATTTTCCAATAAAAATGGCCAGTTTCCTAAGTACAATTTGACCCATAATATAAGCAAACAATATCTGTAAAGACGGAAACGGAAGCAGTATGGTATTTATTGAGCTAAATGACCGAACAATTAACCTTTGTGAAAATGCAGAAACCCGTAATATTTTTCGGGGAATTTCCAGGTTGGGAAATTTTAACTTTTCAATTCTGTGACCTTCCGAAATTTTTCAGCCTCTGTACAAAACCTGATGATAAGCTCTTGACTGTCAATTATCATCAGTCACTCAGTCAGGTTGTTATCTAGCTAACGTCACTATTCGGCACCGGTCATCCATAGGAGCACAAAGCCCACATAACACATAGCCGCTGGTGTCGTAGGAGCACAGACTGCTTCAGCGGAGTCAACACGCCATGCAGACGAATGCCGTGATTGACAGCGATCAACCAAGATGCTGTCGGAGTACGTGAACCTCGACACGGATGACTCCACAGCTGATGGCAGTGACGATCGCTTCTCACTACATAATGCAACATGGTCCACTCAAATTAATCCAACTTTCAGCCACATTAACCTAACAGAGAAATATACATGCTACTAATAACACCGCTAACACTTACGACACTTTTGACTTTAACCTTGAGTAGCCAATTTCCTCCCAAGTTACACCGAGTCGAGCTCACTAAAAGTGAACATCTGTGAATCAATGCCAAAAAACTATTTACGGTCAAATTCCCTTCCTCTCAACCACCAACAACAGTACTAAAGAAGCTACTTTTCAAGTGTTAGGAAAACATCTGGGAATATAATAGCTAATAATGATATGATCACATTAAACCTAATCTAAACTTTACTCACAGAACTCACATTAGCCCAAAGCTATTTTAAAAATATGTGTTTATTTCTATATGACCATTCCCAGGCAGAGAATGCTAATGCAAATAAAAGCTCTAATGTTTAACAATGTAATTCACTTATGAACATCATTACTTGTTAGAAACAGTATGCAGGTAAGAAATTAACGGAAAGTTAATGTATAACAAAGCAGAAACTGCGTACACTAGAATTAAGATGTCTAAAAGTAACCTTATGCGAGTGCTATAAAAGTGGCCTTTTTAGCTTAATGACAAAGATACTTTTAAGAGTATATTTAACATACTTACATATTTAAAAATTTAAATTATTAAAAATTGAAAGAAGAATGGAGACCTGATAGATGGATGGCATAGTGTCATGAGCCTGTGGCGGAGCATTCACCGGCAGTGCTAGCGTAACGTCTAACAACGGATTGTGTTCTACCAGCGTCACTCGTCGGTAGTGCCGCACCAGCGCTCTCAGCGACTCGTGTACGTGGTACGGCTCGGCAAACCCGTAGCCAGTCGGCCGATGCTCGATCTTGCAGTGAGCTACGATGTCTTTCGCTCTGTTTACACCACCGCAACAACAGTACATAATGTAATAATTACAATCTGATGGCATTGTTTTGTTGTTGTTTGCCAGCCCAGCAGATCTTCTCTTATCACAAAACGTCAAAACGTCATCAGTTGTCAAGATTAAAAAATCTGCAATAGCATCCGAAGCATCCCATAAATCTTGGGAGTGTGACTTGCATTTGGCATGCAAGGAACAGATGTTTGTAACACTTAACACTCTGGACAAACATTTCATACGTGAACGATAATGTGGGCCTCGTAAGAGTTAAAAAAAACAATGACCAAAAAAGCACTTAACGCATGATCAATGTTCCTGGCTGTTAAGTTTAATGCACATGCCTCTGTCGCCAAGCAGTATATAAAGTCTCAAAAAGTAGCCATTCTGATTCTGGCCGAACAAAATGGCAAATTATGGTACAACATAATCTATACAGCATACATGTTACATAAACTCATTCAGTCAATCTCATGACCTGCTGATGGTACATTATCTGAACAAGAAACGGTTAATGTTGATACAAACTTATGACTTGCAGATTCAATGGCAGCACTTAACTTACGTTAAAATACTGCATTCCAAGCGGCAAAACAACAACACACATCGCTGTAATATGATGCAAAATTAATCAAGTATACATTCACACTGTTTATGAAAACATACACAGGTGCTGTCACATTAAACACAAACTGGCTGCGCATAAAACAGATGCAAAATCTTATACTCACACGATCGAGAGAGCGTAGGAATTGGGGTCGCTGCTCGGTCGTATTAGGAACGTTCCCTCGGGCTTGCCGTGAAGCATTCTCTCAGCATCCGAGCGATTGCACCTGATAAGCCATGTAGACTCATCATCGTGGGCCGAGCCGGTCGACTCATTCAGCGTCTCCGAGCTACCAGACTCCAGCAGCATGTTCAGACTGTTCTGGGTCTCACCGTGTTCCAACAACCACCTGGAAGATAAACACAATACACCATCACCAGGTTAAGTAAGTAAGTAAGTAAGTACGTGCATATTTAAAGTGCACAATGTCAGCCATTGGCCGAATCTGAGGCACTTGGCTGAGCCGCTAGGGGGAGCAGTAGGCCTGCTGGAAGCAGTGAGTTTTAAGGAGGCGACGGAAAGTGTCTGCAGAGGTAGAACTACAGACGCTAGAGGGTAGTGAGTTCCAGTCTGCGGTGGCGTGGTGCAGCAGTAACACACTGTGTCCGATCAACAAAGCTGCTCTATGCCGGGCCAGGTTAGTACTTAGATGGGTGACTGCCTGTGGGCAAATAAACCATCTCGGCATGTAAACTAACCATCCAGAACAACTCAGCCTTCCATCCCTCCAGTGTAGGTAAATCGAGTACCAGCCTATCTGGCTGAGGTTAAGGTGGAGCACGTTCACTTGTGTCGGGTGGCAGGTGTGATCTGTGTGATCATGCTGTGTGATCTACATGGCAGGTGATGCTTCTTTAACAATCACACAAACATACTGTACTCTCAAACTGACAACAAATGATACCTTTGCTATTACATAAACACCGTTAATAGCTCTATCTTGATCTGCAAAACATCTGTTGATCCTGACGAAGCACCAGACCTTTAGTGACTCCGACTTTTGACTTTTGCTTTAACGCCTAGAATCTTTACCAGTGAAAGTAAACAATCAACAGCAATGAAGCACTGAAGCATCTGGTGCTAAATAAAATTTAAATCTTCTGCAGTTGAAACCTGACTAAAAGTTGTTGAGTATCACAATTGCGCAAATGTCTCAAGTTCATTCCGACAGCAGTGAACAGATTTTACCCACCCAATGATAGTGTCTCGTTGTTCTACAAGATGTTTGAGTGACGCTCGGATGGCATTCAAGTCAGACGCGTGTCTTCGACTCTGAGCTGCTAGTTCTTTCACTTCAGTCTCGAGGCATTGACGCTTCTCTTGCACTGCGGCCAGGCGACTCTTCCGCTGGTCTCGCTCGTCATGGTTTCTGAGCACAAAATACAATACGCACATGATTATGATGATACAACATACCATACCAATTCCGCATTGGATGCTGCTATACTGAGTACCAAAAAGCACAATTTACAAAAGTGGTATATAATAATGAGGTATCTGTCCCACTGTCACGCTATATAGCCTAGCAGCTGCGTATAAGGAGGGTAGGTGCAAACAGGGCACAATTATCTTTCACGGGGGGAAAGTTGCAGTCAATTTTGTCCCAAAATTCGTTGCCATGGCAACAGGGGTCGACAGGAAAGAAATTTTAACCTCACCATCAGATAGCCCAGACCTGAAAATAAGGGGGTAAGTGCAAACAGCTCGCAATTATCTTTTCGGGAACCGAGTTATACCGCTTTGAAGTCCCCATAGGCCGTAGTGATAGTGCGTGCGCTACGTGTGTTAGACACACGTGCGCTGTTGTCTGTTTAAATTTGATATTTTTCGCAGTTCTGTTCACAAAAAGCCACCAATGTTGCGACGATCATGTGCGTAACAATTCAGGGATTGCATATGATTGCTTTGTTGTACTTTTCGGCTCTGATTAGCCGTGTTCTGCGGTGAATTAAAACACCTTCGAAGATGTAGGTGGCCAGATTGGACTTTGACCTGCCAGCCATATTTCAGCCGGTCGAGGCTATTGACGTTCAGTGCTGATGACCCAGTGACGAGCTGTCGGCAGATTAATGATATGACGTCATGCCATCCAGGGAGGCTGAGGAAGGTTATTTTTAACCTGCCCATAATGACAGCCGGTGTTCGTCAGTGATGCTATAGTACTGGTGGCAGAAGAGTGCATCCTCTTGCGCTGGGCCCGTCTGCACTGAACAGTCTTCCTGCATATTAATGAACTAAAATGATCGTGATGCTTATATTGGACTTTTTAGCGTTCGTTGTCATTTCCTTTTAGGTGTTGTCTGCTATGATAATGCGCTATATAAATGTTCTAATAATAATAATAATAATAATGATAATAATGTAAATTTTTAAAAATTTGGGGTAAAATAGGGAAGGAGTTATCAGATCTTTATCCCAAACAAACTCAATCTTACTTTTCGGGCCCCGAATCACTGTGCAAAATTTCATCAAAATCGAATCAAAATTGCGGCCGTAGGAGTGTTTACAGACAGACTGACAGAACGACAGTGTGACGCATAAGTGATTTTATAATCCGTCCCATGCTATGTTATAGCAATGGGACAGATAATAAAACCAAACTGGCTACTAAATGCAAACATGTGCCAATTCACTACTGCTATGTTCCTACACTAAAAACAGACTTACATTATTCCTAGGTGAATAATGCGCTTTACACTGAAAAAAAAACAGTTACAGCTGGCTCTTTTCAGAGTCCGCTGGCTGTGTTGTGTAAATAGCTATGAAAAAATCACGCTTAGTGCTCAAGTATTTTGCATTTACATATGAACAAAACCGTGCATGCCTCTAATCAATTGCTTCATGGACGACACTAAGCAGAATACTGGACCAAGTCTCTTAGAGAGTCTCAACACAGTGGTGTCATCAAAAATTACTCCAGAAAAGTTGCCAAGAAATGATAGTAGCTTGCTGTGCGTACTTTTGTAAATGCGACTGTGACGTCGTTGCAGTTTTAAGCTCATATTCGCCAGTCTGCAGTTGCTCATCGAGGACGGCCGCCATTTCTCGGAATGCATCGACAGCTTGGTGTTTCAGCTGCAACTCCTAGAGCATCACCACACAAACAATCTTAACGTAAGCCATGATTAGTTATCTGTGATAGTCTCTCAAAACTCAAGATCACACCATCCACCTCATAAGTAACATTCTGTTAACAATAATGTAAAATAATCCAAATCAAAAATAGAACGATCAACATTATTGACCAACACAAAAAGTGTCAATTTCAGACCTACTGCAGTTCCTGAGATAATGTTTGCTGAAAAACATAACCAATTAATCACCACCATTCGTCCAGTCAATAGGCCACTTTTAGGAGTCACTACAGACGTAGGCCAGGTCTTGCCCAAAGTGCACTTTTGTTAATTCAGGACTTTTGCAAGCCAAATCCCAATGTTGATATCAATGTCAAATGCAAATTTATATAGCGCATTATCGTTGAAATCCTTTAATTCGCTGTACACACTAGTACTGTGAAAATAAAACCGTCTTTGGATGTCACCAACGTGGAGTGTCAAAGCGCTGAAAAAAAGTTAAATATCAATCAGCAGCTAATGCAGTATACGAGATGACGCAAGTACCTGTGCCATACGCGAGTGCTCTTTACTGTGCGCTTCGTAGTCGGGAAACTTTGCCTCCAACTCTTCGTGTACTTCAACGAATGCAGAGCGGAGCGAGCGCACGTCACTTCCACCGGATAAATCTCTCTCCTGCTACACAAACAATGAAAAATCTATACATAAATATATGAATAAATAAATAAATCAATCAATCAATATGAACAATGTAAGTTACACACTGAACAATCGCCATAACGCTTACTCTTCACCACTGCTGCACAACCTTGTTTCTGTTGTCATGACAAGCCTGTCACATGCTGCCTATATGGAAAGAAGGAGAAGGCAGATGTCCCAAAGTGATAAGAAATTCCACCAGGTTGTCACTATCCTGGAATACATCTGATACGCTGATGCCCAACCTCTGGCCTTTGAGCTACAACGGGCCCGCATACCTCCACTTTCAGGCATACCACTGAGCTCAGAAAAAATATTCATGCTAATATGGTACCATGTTCATAAATGTCTGCTATTTAGATCCGTCCATCCACAAAGTTTCCGTGGGTGGTCTGATTGTAATTCGGCACGGACTTGGGGCCTGGTATGCAGGAGTTGACTGCAGTAATTTTTTGTTGTTAATGACAACAAGAAATTTGAGCTAATGCTCATGAGACGCGCAAAAGCCTATAGCAGTTCCGGTTCACGCTATACAAATACCAAATTCTCTATCTGGATCACAAAACGATAGTAACGTGAATTGAAACAGTGAACTGAAAACCAGCAGACTGACTGACCGTGGCAAAGCGAGAGACCGGATATCGCAGGACAATGTCAAGTGCTTCATTATACTGTGCTAACGTGTGTCGCTGGTAGTGGCCAACAAGCTCGACGACTGACGTGAATGTCAGCGGCTGAACGAAGCCAAACTTGCCGTTCTCGTGCTGTATCTTTATCAGCTTGTTACTCTCGTCTTTCCTGTAACCCCAAACACAAATACCAAAAAATGCTACAATTAAGAAATTGCAAGATACTGTGTAATTTTCTGCTGAAAATGACGACTACAACAACACCAAATTTGCAGCAATTTTGGTGGGTATTTGGGGAAAAGACTACAAAACAAGCTACATCTTTCAGCTGCGTCCTTCTAATTTTTGAGGAAAATGTTCAATAAACGTGGTATAAAAAATATAGAACTATCGACTTAAAAAGTATGACAGACGACAGACTGAAGAAAGCCGCTAAATCATCAACGCCAGACACAGTGATACATAAACACCACTCTTCTGTCAAAGTGACCCAACTTTCTCTAGTTATTCCAGTTTAAGCCAATCACAAAAGATAAATTTTGGGACTATTGTTGCGGCAATATTATTTACAAGCCAGATGTTCTGCTGGACCCAGCATACACTTCAAATCACTGAAAGCATAAATAGCAACAATTTAATGCAAATTATACACTATAACAGCATGGGATGCATGACAAATAACACGAGTGCAAACTGCTGAAGTGGTTTCGACCTTTAATTGCCGCAGGTTGTACTCGTCTCATTTCTTCAACGCAATTTCATCTATCGTGTATTGTACAAATACTGTTTTCAGCTTTTCAGCATGCATTGTGTTTAACAGCAGTGCGTCTGTCTGTTAATTATCTCAATAAACAGTCTGTCACCATCACAAATTACAGCCAATGAAGCGTTGATGTACAAGGTGTTACCGGAGTGTGAGTGTGTAGCTTTCCTTCATCCGGTCGGAAGCATCTCGTACCAGGAATGCACCGTCAGGCGTGCCGTGCATCAGCTGACCAACCTGCTCTCTGTTCCACAGACAGACAGACAACAAACAGATACCCCACCACAAAAAAACAATCTTTGTACTGAACACAAGACATCCAAGACACAAAGTCCTTTCATCAGACCACGGAGTATCTGAGTATTATTACTGAGCATCATTACAGACATGCTACACCATGCTAAGTATGCAGAACATGTGGGCATAAAAAACGGCCCAGAAGTCCCTGTATATTTTACTTTAGAAATTCAACCTAACTGATTGCAACTCCAAACAAGAAATTTGAGCTAATGCTCATGGGACGCGCAAAAGCAAATAGCAGTTCCTGTTCGCAAACTGTCAGTCTATCTCCAGCCTTTTGTCGCAGTTCATTCTTAGAGTGTGCGCTGCAGCCGAAGATCGCAAAAATCAATAAAACCCCTTATTTTGGAAGTTCAGGGTCTTATGTTGATACAACTAAAAAGCTTGACAATAGTGCTTGTTGTGATAGGCAGCATGCCAATGGTGATCTGGAACCGTTTTCATGAAAGACTGGCCAACAATGGTAAAATAATGACTTTTACGTGGGTACCACTCTTTGATGTCCTCATGCTCAGGTTTTCTTGAACCTAGAAAATCGAGACTTGGACATTCAAAATCTACGTTTAATGCTGAAAACTTCATACACCATTACACAGCTTGTCCTTGTCTATCTCAATTGATTTAGGCGCAATTCGCTCTTGAAATGTGTCTTGCAGCCCAAAATCGCCAAAAAATTTTCAAAAAACCCTATTTTGGCATTCAAGGTTATCTAAAGTCGTTGATTTTGATGACATTTGAGAGCCAGTAGACAACTTCCTGTTGCTGATTAATAGTAACCTAGGCCCTATCTTGCACTGTTTCTGAGACATGGTAACTTATAGGCTGAAAATCGCAAATTTTCCCTACCCCCTCTCATTTACTGCCTCAGCTTGGGTATTATGTAAAAGCTTTACGGATCCTGAAACTAGAGTCTTCCAGTCAGCTGACGGTAAAGATTTGGTGATCCTAGCTTGCACCATTTTTGACTGATCCATCTGTGTGACGGACAGACGGACAGACAGAATTGTGACGACTAAGACGCTCTAAAGCAGTAGCTGCTTTTGCGCATAAAAACGGTAACCATGGTGGTAACAGTACATTTAGCGGTGGTAGTGGCGGCATATATTAATTACCATAATAATAACAGTGGTAATAATAGTAGTAGAGAAGTCATATTAGTTGTTATATATTGCAAAATAGTCATCACAAAGCATATGTGCGTTTAAGCTCAATATGAATAACTGCTTTGCAACAACAGATCACTCAGTTCAACTACACCAACCTCGATATGTTTCCCCAGTACCATTCGGCGTCCTGCAGGCGTGAAGGCGGCTCACTGGCGCTAGGGGAGCCCAATGCAGCGGCACCAGCAGCAGATTCAGACTGAGCAATTCTCAGCTGGAAAAGCGCCAAGGAACCCAAGTCCTGCTTGATGAGCGACCCTGACCTACTGCGCACTGCCGGCGCCATCGTTGATGCTACAGAACAATTTATTACAGATGCCAAAATTCACAATCAATAATAACTGTTAATGATCAACAAAATTTCAATCATTACATTCTCATTAGAGTCATGTCACTAAGAAAGCAATAAAATTTACAGCACAGCAGATATGATCACAAGACAACTGTTACCCCTGAGAATGTAAAATTTAATTTTAGTTTGTCCAATAGGAAAAATTTACAGAAATGTATATAGTAATAGCAGCTTTGTGAATTACATTATGTTAGTCCATACTATTATTTAAAAGCAAATAAACAACAAATACAACTTTTTTCTGGACACATATCTATACTTAGTTTTTACACAACTGGCTAACTCATATAAGAAGCCTTGTGAATGATATCGACTTGTGTCGCAGCCCGAAATCGCCAAAAAAATCCATAAAACCCCCTATTTTGGCGTTCAAGGTCATTCAAGGTCACTGAATTCCCAATCGAGAGCTAGTGCACAACTTCCTATTAGTGATTAATAGTAACTTAGGCCCTATCTCGCATCGTTACTGAGATACAGCGACTTATTGGCCAAAAATCGCAAATTTTGCCCACCCCCCTCTCATTTAGTGCCCTTGTTCAGGGTGACCCCCTTCGAATTTACGGGAAAGCCTTATGGTTACTGAAACTAGAGTCTTCCAGGCAGCCAGTGGTGAAGATTTGGTGACCCTATCTTGCACTGTTTTTGACTAATCCACCCGGGTGACAGACGGACAGACGGACAGACAGAATTGCGATGGCTAAGATGCACTGAAAGCAGTAGCTGCTTTTGCGTGTATAAACAGTGGACCAAAATTTTGCTGCTAAATGCATATAATGCACTGAAATTTTACTAAGATGACAGTAAATTACAGATACCTGACGAGAGTACGTCTGGCAGACATTCACCCCACTGACCACTTCTCAGCAACATCGACAAAATCTGAATGTGATGCGCTGTGTTACCAATAATATCCCTATCACATGAACACATATACACGTTTCACAATGTGGCAAACAATTATACACTTTTACCCAAAAGATACAACAGTACACAGTGTTGTAGATATAAACAATCAAATACAAAGTCTACAACTTCAACAAATACTTTTTGTTGTTACCTGACTGACCAACTTAAACACTTTCCATTTCAATCTCTCACTTCAGTTCCATTAAATATAGTTTTACTTCTTTTGGTTTTTGTGCTACAGTTTCCACGCTGTTGTTGTTGTTGTTGTTGTAGTCCACAGCTCCCCTCCTTTCGTCAGTTGTCGTCGAGCTTGAGAAAATCAGCCACCGCATCTGGATCGTCCCATAGGTCTTGAGTTGTCAGTTGTGTTGGGCATGCAGGACACTGGAACAAATGTTCAACGGAGTGTGATGCCACACCACAGTTCGGGCAAACATCAGTCACGCCTGCAGTGATGCGGGCCTTTAAGAGTTGAGGAGCCGGCAGTGACCCGAACGTAACTGAGCAAGAGTAGTGCGGACGATCTAGAAAGGTAGCACTCGAATGATGATAATTCAGGCGGAGTAGTTAAAAGGACTCTGGTACAAAGTTTGACCGTGCATCTACAACTGCTTAAGTGTGAAGAGTGCATAAAGCAGAACCGTATTGCTCAACTTCAGAGATGCCGTCATCACAGAGTGGTCCAACATACCCGTCAAATTTACTTAGCGTGCCCTTCATATTTCTAGCTGGAGCAGGCTGAGATGTCACATATAGTATTACAACACATCTAACACAGATTCTTTGCTATAAAGAATTTCAGAATAAAATGCTTCTGTAGTGACATTTCAAATGACTGTCCAAACGATTAACCAACAGAAAGCTATAATCCGAATTTTCAGTGACAGGTTAGGCTGGTCAATCATTAGACCACTGCAAGAAATCGGGTGACAAAACGCAATGACATCTGATGACAAATGCAATGTTTTCCTATCATGGTCTGCCACTTTCAATTAGTGGTGGGGCTTGGCACTCCGAAGACCGGAAAGATTTCTAAAATCCAAAAAGAAGAGCCAACCAAAAGCACTCCATCTGAGTGGATATACTACATGTTAGCAGATCTACTGGTCAATCTTCTGTTTTAATGCTGATTTCAGTTTCACAGCCATTTACAGTAGTTAAATTGGGGAAGTGCACTGAGTCGACCTAATATGGTTTCAGCGCTGAGCAGTGTGAAGACCTGCCCACCCCAAAAATAAGTTAAAGAGGACATACGAAATGTTTTCCCAGGGCGGTCGAAGCAGGACATGACAGAAGACATGACAGAGACGATCGGCGGGCTCTGGATGTCCGTACTCCTCGTGCAAGCAACACATGCGGCAGAAATGAGCCATCAGGTGCTGAAGTGTGCTGCTGTGATGCGCCGGCAATGCACTGAACAGACCGTGCAAAGCCGCTTCACACTGCTCGGCCGACTCCAATTCTACGCATCAACAAAACAATGTCATCAACAATGTTATCAATGTTTCACTCACAGCGTCTACAGTATGAGTAAAAAAAGTGAAAAAGGTAAAGTTCAGTACTTGCTATAGTGCTTTTTACATGAGACAAACTCAAAAGCAGAAGCACTTTACAATCCTCGATGTGGCAGCTGATTGACATGAGCTAATGATACCCCAGCGCACTATGCGGCCATCCATTGCCTGTGTCAGCGAACAACTGGACCCACAGATTGCAGCTAGCAGACATACAACCGCTCCAATCAGCCACACTAGGCTTCTACCTCGTAGCCCGGAAGCTACTACTCATTTCGCATCCCACGGAGGGTAGGAGGCTGAGCTGGCCTGAGTATAGCAGATTAGCAACTTGTTCAAGGTTGCTTGCAAATGACGACAGTGAGAATCGAACTGCAACCTGAAAGTTACGAGTCGACACTAACCACTAGACACTTGCACCTACACAGGCAGGTAGATGTGAACAACTTGCCCAGAGTTGTTACTTAGTAGTGCACCAGCTGAGAATTGAACCGTGGACCTTTCAGTCTCATATCCAACGCCCTAACTGCTGAGCCACCAAGCCACCGTAGTGAGTGAGTAATTTTTATCATCATCATCATCACCATAATCATTTACAGTGCACCATTTACAGTAAAAATTAAGAACGTGGTGCATTACAATGTCTGTCTATGCACGTGTAAAAACTAAGAATTAAAAAGAGTTAAAACAGTATGTTTTAAGCTGTCGCTTGAAGCTGTCAAAAGTTTTAACGATGTATAAGCACACTAGAGGTCATTAAAGTGCTTTCTACAGTGCTCCTCTCAGTAAAGATGATCAAAATACAAAAAATCAATGAATTAAAAAATATTGGCAAAAAAATAAACAAAAAAGTAAACAGATGTCTAAAAACGTTTTTTCATAAATTTAGCCATCCTCCTTGATTAAAACGATGGATATCTAAAAAGCTGATGGATAACTGACATTTGTATGAAAATGGCTTTGCTTTCAGCCGGGAACCAAAAAAAAACTATACATAATGTTACACATCTTTTCCAATGCTTGACCAACACAGTAAATAAGCAATTATGGTACGACACATGGTTGACATTTATTACAAATTTTACAAAAAAAATCCAAAATGATTTCAGCTCACTTGCTGCATCGATGAACTTTGTGTAAAACTGCTCCGGAATGACAGGATTCGGCAGTTCACGCAAATACTTCTTCATCGTGCTCGCAATTACCGCCGAGTCAAACGACGTCAGATCGACTGTCTCCACGTCCACTGCAAACAACATATACATACAGGCCTAGAAAATGAACTAAGTCAAGTGAGTCAAACTTTGTCAAACAAATCAATGAGCTGAGCCCTGCTGGGCACAATCAATCTAATTATCTAATGCTAAAATCAAAGCAAAAATTAGCAACTACTTGAGATAGCTCAATGGGCCGAATAAACAAAAACCATCTGATTAGTCTCATCCAATATCCGATATTACCTTGTTCCTATATGGTCAAGTTTGGAACTCGAGATTTTCGAAAATAATAAACCTAAGTCAACAAAACAGACTGGGCTGAAAAATCAATTGTTATGGCCTAGAAATCAAGTTGATTAAAAAAACCAGGCCAAAAAATGAATAAACTGGGCAAAGAAACATCATCTAAACCAGTGGTTACTTAGATTGCAAGACTTTACTATACAGCTATCCTGGTGCTAAATGTGTTAATAATAACATTCACTTGCAACCTAGTGCAGAGAAAAAGATAAAAATAAAACATGTGAATAACTACACTGTGTCTCAAAAAAATGTCCCACTTTTTGTTGTCCATATCTTCGCTAAATTTTGACCGATTTTCACAATTTTTTCACTGATGCATTCTGTAGACAGTTAGCAATAAAGTGATTATTGAATATCCTGCCACACGATAACTGTACGATCTGTACGATGCTACACTTTGTTAGATCCATTTCTTTGAATATCTGGCATGTTGAACAACATGTTTGTTTCTGGTCTTTGTGGTTTAGTAAGCATAGCATTTCATCCACAGTGATCATGTTCTCTTCAGTACGTGTACGCTTCAGTCTGCTGGTTTCATGCCTTTGGTTGGTGCTGCATGTTTCCCAAATCTCTGCCAGTAACATTCCCAGTCTTTCCACGTTGCAGTTTATCTTCAAACATTCTGCCAGTATCCTGCAAAAACTGTACTTTTAAATGGGTACAAGTTCTTAATCAGAGCCTTGTCTCCACTGCTAAATGGCACATTACATCACCGGTATATCGCCACTGCATGAAAAACCATTATTTACTGTAATATCATTTGTTTTTGGTTTCAAATAACAGAAATGTATGAAAAATTAAACATAATTTGATATTCGCATGAAAATGAATAAAAATTGCTTCTGAATATAATTTTTCGCATATGTATTTAAATAGTGATTTTTGATAAATTATGTTTCACATGGTAGTGTAGCGACACAGTTAAAGTGTGGTGGGATATTTAACAACTACGTTATTGCTAATTGTCCACAGTACATGCCAGTAAAAAATGTTGAAAATCCATTAATATTTGGCGAAGTTATAAAAAATGACAATGAGATGTTTTTGGAACACAGTGTAGATTTTTCTGCATTCTACATTACTTGTTTATTGAATATGAGAAAATCTCACCACTGCAAAGAGCAGCTTTGAGCCGACTGAGATATTCAGCCGAACATTTCTGACGATACGCTTCAAACATGTTCACACCTGCATATCATACAGCATAAAATATTATTAATATTAAGTGCCTAACTAGTGCCTCTGAAACTCTGCATTTGGTGCAATATAAATATAAATATAATAATATATAATAATAACAATGGATATATTCGGCAAAATGGCAACATTACGACGTTCTATTCAACCATCTGCACATCTCTCATGGCCTCAGTACAGCTTTAAATTAACGTGTTGAAAAAATAACTTATCACAGTGACACAGTCATAGCAGAATTACTATTGTGATTATTATTGTGATGCATTAATTATCTGTCTGACAAAAAAGTTTCCTACTTCTTCATCAACTAATCGACAAAACTCACCTGTCTCTTGGATGCGTTTTTCGAGCTCGGCAGTACAGCGCATAAGAACGCGCGGAGCTGGTGTCTTGTTCGAAGGCTCAAACTGCTTACTCAGTTCCACTCCGAACACCGTGTCCGCTGCATTGAACCAATCACACGACACGAATGTCAAACAATCTGCCAGTTGAGATTTGACAGCAAAACAATACTTTAGAACAAGTGCTTCTGCCCCTATAGCTGGTAGGTGCTGCTTGCACCTAGTGAAAAATAAGGAGAGGAGTTTTGTTAAGGATGTATGCAAATTTGCTATCACCAGAAGCACTGTTTTTAGCTCAAAATGCACTGCAAAATGGGCAGGTAAACCATCTCTGTATGTAACCAGCTGCCTAGGTCAACTCAGCCTTCCATCCCTCCGGGGTAGGTAAATCGAATACCAGCCTATCTGGCTGGGGTTAAGGCGGGGTGCGTTCACCTGTGTCAAGTGGCAGGTAACACTGTGTGATTGCGCACGGCAGGTGACGCTCCGTAGCTCTGAGATGGGCTTCCCACTAAGCGCTATATCACCACCTTTAACCTTTAGAGTTAGAGTTGGTGACAATGCATGTTGCCTTCGAACCCTATGGATAACAGACATACAATCGTGGGCACACCTGACATGGATCGCGGCGGCTGCGAGTCAGCGGCCGGGAGGACGGACGTCGGTGAGCTGCCGACCAGGGCGGCCGGTGACGAGCCGTGACCGCCACTACCACTATCACTGCCTGTGCCGGTACCCACCGGTGAACTGACCCCCGGCACAGTGGACGATGAACACTTGTGATGACAACGTAGCCGACAAGCTGCAGCACAACACACATAGAACACAAACACATACAGTATGTGGGCCATCCCAAAAGTTTACAATAAAGATTAAAGGTTAAAGATGGTGATATAGCCATTAATGAGATGCCCATCTCAGAGCTACGGAGCGTCACCTGCTGTATGGAATCGCACCATTTTACCTGCCACCCGACACCGGTGAACGTGCCCTGCCTTGACCCCAGCCAGATAGGCTGGTACTTGATTTACCTACCCAGGAGGGATGAAAGGCTGAGTTGACCTAAGCGGCTGGTTACATACCGAGATGGTTTACCTGCCCACAGGCAGTCACCCATCGCAGTACTGACCGAGCCCGGCGTACAGTAACTTCGTTGATCGGATCAAACGCGTTACCACTACACCACGCCACCAAGCCGGATTATCTGGAGCTGGTGAAAGATGCATTACACAGACTGGGATAACCCTCACAAAATCAGATGCCACAAGGCCGCGCTTTCAGAAATTCAGCTACGAACTGGAAAATTGTCGTGCAACAGTGCTCCTGATCTTATGCTGTTGGCGTTCGCGCTTTAAATCGTTTCAGTTCATAGCTCTATAACGTCATAAATTACAATTACGTCATATCCGCAGCAGACTTGTTAGAGACCATAAAAGATGTACGTTTCACTGATATACATATTGTGCAAAATATTACTGTCTAATATGTCGAGGCCAAAAATTTTTGCAATGGCCCTTGACCGTGACTAAAAAACGGGGCCACATTTATTTTTCGAATAACTCCGTAATACAGTAGTAACGTGAGGTGGGCTAAACGATAGCCATTTACGTCAAGTTTCTTCGTGAAAATCAACCAATGTTTCACAGAGTTATTCAAAAAATTAAAGTGGCCCCGTTTTTGGAAACGCAGTGTACATACAGGGCGTCATAGAAAATATCAAACAACCGCAGAATTAAATTCTTTACATGCCACTGTAATAGCCGGGAGAGAAAGCCTCAACGTGGTGGAAAGTTCTAGTGGTTAACATGTTGCCTCCAATGAAGACATGTGACTGATACTGACTGTCTAGGGTCTAAGGACAGGAAAACCATCCCGGTATATAACCAACCAGCAACTATTCACGTCAACTCAGCCTTCCATCCCTCCAGGGCAGGTAAATCGAGTACCGGCCTATCTGGCTGTACTGGGGCTACGGTGGACCGTGATGCGGCACGTTCATCTGTGTCAGTGGCGGCAGACGTGACGCTGGCTGAAGCCTGCAATTATGTCTGTGGTGTCTTATCAAAAGAAACCAGGACAGTATATAGACTAGCCATAACCTTAGTACACCTACAGCCACGTATCACCGGCACAAAGCCGCTTGTATACAGGCCCGTCGAGATGGGGTAGGAGGGGGCTATGTTACCCCAGGCCCTGCGACGTTTGAGGGCCCCGCCGTCGCTCGAAAATATAAAGTAACCAAAGTGCGCCACTTTAAACAGAAAAAAATCAAAAATTTTCTCCCCCCCCTCCGAGGGGCCCCGCGAGATTTTTTTCCCGGGCCCACTGTGGCTCTCGACGGGCCTGCGTCCGCTACAAGCTACACTCCACACAAATGTCGTGCCTAGGGGCGCCTACTGTATGACGCATCACGATCACGCTGAACGTAAACGTCTTGCGTGAACTTAGTATCGTTAAGACGTGCACAGAGCGAAGTTACTGAACTGACATGGTTTAATTTCTGACGAGCTGCCAATGGGCAAGCAGTAATGCATTACAGTTGGCACCGTCCAACGGCGTTGGTAGCCTACGTGACTAGGCGCACGTACGCTTCAGCCAATGATCAATGAGCTCGCGTGCTTGCCCATTGGTCAGGTCGTCAAAATCTAAACCGTGTCGTCAGTTCAGTTCAGTTAAGTTACGTCGCTCTGCGCGTAAAAACACTGGCCTATATGCACTATGTAGTTAACCCAGCACTCCACTAGAAGTCAATGGGTCTGCACAAGCCCGAATAAGGCCACAGATCGAAAGATTGACGATCGGTAATAGGGTTTTACACGCGAGCAAACATCCAGCAGCTAGCTCGACGAACTATGGTAATTAGCATGCTAATTAAGAGGGCGGACAGGTTGTATTGGAAGGCCTATATAACACGTGATCAGATGTGGGCTAAGAGCCTAAGACTAGGCCTACATTTGAGCCAGGGGCGGGGTTCAAATAGGCCTGCTTGAGCTGGCTCGATGTTTGCTCGATCGTGTAAACACCCTATAAGACAACGTATTCGCATGAGCTTTGCCCCTCTTGCAGCCTATATAGAAACCAGCTTTACTGGGGACAATCAGTATGCAACGCGTATACTGCCTGCCAACAGCCCACAATGCTGCAAATATAAAAAACACACACAAAACGACCAGCAGTGCCCTTCAGAAATCTTTAAAATGTCTGAAATTTTCATGAGCTTCAAGCTGTTCAACAGATGCTTATTTGGCTTACGAAAATGCCAAGAAATATGTTACATTTCAACCGAAATCTAGCATACCGGCAGATACATCAGAAACTGGATGGCGAACACCATAGATTCAATTCATCCCAGAAAGAGTTTGGTTATTACTGCTCATCAGCTATTTATTATTACTATTAGTATAATTTGTTATAAACGCACACAGCAAAAGTACATGCCAGTCAGTAAATAAGCCAAGTACACAGAAAAGAAATGGATCGAAAGTTTAACTAAATACCTAAGAAAAGAAACACAAAAAAAACCAGACTGACCTGGACACTGATATCCGTTGTTGACCAGGCCCCAGAACAGCTGGTTGCAGATGTGGCAATGCTGAACCGATGAGAAGCTGTACTCGGACGACGGAAGCTGCAGCGACAGATGGCGCGACTCGGCCGTCAGACCGTTAGAACGTGTTGACGTAGATGATGACGTATTCGATGACGTGGTCGATGATGATGATGCTGGCTGCTGGTGCTGTTGTTCAGTACCCTGACCGTGCTGTGACTGCAACACACAACACATCCACCAGAATAATAATCACCTACCGGCAATGACCTATGAATTTTCCCCAAGGGTTAAAAAAATAATGACAATGTGTGTTAATGCTGTTTTTTTCACAGGAGGATCACCACCGCGTCACAGCCGCTGCTGTGACCACCAGATGAAAAGACCGGCCGGACGTCCAATAACAACCTCGCCCAGAACAGGTAATGAAGACGTTCGGCCCAGAACTTCAGAGTTCACACTGCCTGGTGGAAGGCCAAAGATAGGGATAATCGGCACTAAGTCATCAGTATGGCAACACTCTCACAGGAGTTCGCCATCAAGAAGAACAAGAAAAGCCGAGCAAACGCAAAGAGGAACGCGCAACAGCGGTGTATGTTTGAAAGCTCAGTAAAACAAAATCAGTCGCCAGAGGGCGCCAGACGACCGGCGGCTAATTATCTATGGTGTTTTACAGCATTCTAAGAGCGCTAGCTTGCTTCAAACAAAACCTTTCATCTCTTATCCAAATAAGATTCAGAGTGCCGATCACCATACGGATTACGCCAAAATTGTATCACTGCGCCCCAACCATCTAAAAACATTTCACTTGCAACCTGTCTGTATAAGCTATTCAGTAATCTCGCGCGGACAGACGACAGATAGACGGACAGACGGACGGACGAACGGACGAACACACGGGTGAAAACATAACCCGGGCAATCTCTCGCAGTCTGTGCCATCTTTCGCCATGGTTCGCCACTTCGCGATAACAGCGACTCCTACTCCTGAATGCCCGTGGCTTTTTTCTGTATAATCCGCATATCGTAAACCATTCACAGCCCAGCAGAGACCGGCTTTTTTACAGACCCGATCGCTTATCTCCGTACGGAGAAAAAAGCTCTGGTGCTCAGGTGGTTTATTGGAAAGGAAACCCCCTCACCCTCTGTGCCAGTCTTAACCTTGAGAAACCACGATACCACGATAGCGATAGTGTCGAAGGCCTACTAATGATTTTTTTCCTCATAACACGACGAGTGTCGTGAATGGATCATTAACCGAGGCCAAGGCAATGGCCAAACTTGAGCAACACAAAATACTGCCGGTGGCAAATAATGGCGTTAATTTGAGACAGGCCGGCCATCTCTCCATATATAGGCCCCGCAGAGCGTTTAACAGACATTTCAGCCTTGTGATAGTCTGATCGCGGCAACTGCGCATTTGCTACAGCTATGAGAGATGTGGACAGGGATGAGGTAAAGGCTCGTACAGAGCGACGTAACTGAACTGAACTAACTCGGTTTAGTTTTTGCTGGGGCAAGCAGGGCGAACCCATTGGTCACTGGCAGACGCGCGCGTACGTGATTATAGTCACGTATCACCGACGCCGTTATTAAACGGTGCCTACTGTAATGCATTACTGCTTGGCCAATGCCCATTGGTTAGTTCGTCAAAAACCAAAATATGTCAGTTCAGTTATAGGGTGTTTACACGATCGCGCAAACATCGAGCAGCTAGCTCGACGTTCTATGGTAATTACCATGCTAATTAGGAGGGTGGGCGGGTTGTAATTGGAAGGCCTATAACACGTGATCAGCTGTGGGCTAAGAGCCTAAGCCTAGGTCTACATTTGAGCCAGGGGGCGTGGTTCCAATAGGCCTGCTTGAGCCAGCTCGACGTTTGCTCACCGTGTAAACACACTATTACGTCGCTCTGTACGCACTTACACCAAAACTGAGGACTGCTATTGTTGGTTGTCCATATGGATCACTATAGTAAATTAAAAATATTCTTTTAAAAAATCCTAAATCGTGGCTCGTGATTGGGATCGCCACCAAAGTTGAATTTATTGGTCACTCGTTGGGACACGGCGCGCCTGTCCAAGTAATTTCACATCAGAATTATCATGCGTTCACTATTTTTTTAGAATTTCCGTGCGATCACGTAAGCCCTACGCACATACCTAGATAAAAACGTTACATAACCTCATACCAGGAGAGCGGGCGCACGGCTGGAATGCAATTAGACAATTAAGTCACGCAGCTACGGTTGCCACATACCATGCAGTTTGGGTGCTACGTGTGCACAGACACGTGCGACACTTCAGAGCACGGGTGGTCGGTCATACGCACAGATCAGATAGAGTCACGAGTGCACCAGAGCGACTACTAATCACCTCATAATCACCATATATACACGCTACCTACTGCCGCTACCGTTATAACAATTGGTTGGCAGCGTGGCGTAGCGGTAACGCGTTCCATCAACTAAGTTTCTATAATTATATACACCGGGCCCCATTTAGTACCTGGATGGGCGACTGTCTAGGTATGTAGGCTAGATACCATCCAGGTATGTAACTAGCCGATAGGTCAACTCAGCCTTCTACCCTCTGCGGACGGCAAAATGAGTATCAGCTTTCGGGCTGAGCTGTAATAAACTGCCGTGATCAACGTAGAGTACTGAACAGCTCCCATTTAAGGCGGATCTGTGGTTCAAGCCTTTCGGCTTGATCCAAACTCTAAAGGTCGGCGGCCGCTGTGTGATACATTCATCCTATGAACCGGGTGAACTCTAGCAATGACTGTGTCACGATGAGAGCACTGTAAATACTATAGTGGCTATATACTATTGTTGTTATTAGTACTAGTGATGATTCGATATATTGAAAATATGGATATATCGTTTTCGATATCGATATATCACATCGTATCGTATCGTTGAAAAAAATATTGAATTTTTCGATATACATACATACATATATATATATATATATATATAGACATATTTTTATTATTTAAAAAAAGCATACTGCCTTGCTTAATGATCATGTCTTGCTTTTATGCTTGTATAAGATTTACATACTTATTGTTCATAAATATCAATACTGATATCGCGATATTTGTAAAATGTCGTATCGACATCATATCAAAATTGAAATCATGATATTGAGTCACCACTAATTACCACAGCAGCACACGGCTAACTGTTTTAACTAAACGCTGACAGTGTCCAATCCAAATACACATTCCATATGTCATAGGGTTTAGCATCTTCGTTAAGACCTCGTCTTTCTGCAGCAGTGCTATATTTATGCCATTCTGTCACGTCGTGACGTCATAAACAACATCAGCGGTCAGTGCCAGCACGGAAACGCATTTGTCACTCCGAGTGACGTCACCATGACGTCATCCTGCAGCGGTCACGTGACTGACGCCACCTCAGTAAAGCCGCGCGTCCTTGATCAAAGCGCCACCTAGCGGACGACTGTTGCGACCGACCCGATGACGTCACGCCCTTCTCGTTGTCAGAAGACACCGCTGTTAGCCACGTAAACAGTACTAGCACATAGGTGACAGCAACAACGTCAGCGCGTAGCCAGAAATGTGAACTGAGGGAAAGGGGGCCTCGTCTCGCCTTCCATTTTCCCTTTCTTTCTCCCCTTCCTTTCCCTCCCTTTTCTC
>Ga0209367_1000914_pt1 | contig 33638 bp, 23 predicted proteins | sample WorMetLIZISLAND2_FD_187412 | JGI IMG/M metagenome (GOLD analysis project Ga0209367, IMG submission 187412) | Marine gutless worms symbiont microbial communities from Max Planck institute for Marine Microbiology, Germany - Olavius geniculatus... ... | reverse complement strand
TGTTCGGACAGTCGTCACACTGAGTGCCGCGCCACCCGGTCGGTCGCGTTGTCAGACGACCATATTACCCCGCCAGCCAGCAAACGGTTAGAATTTATGACAGACGCCGCCGGCATTGCGCCCACCCAGCTTATCTGTTGTGTCGCCTTCTTTTCTCGTTATTCCCTCCCGGTCGCTCGCCCGCCTGAGCTGTCTGAACGCTAAACGGCAGCTGCATGTCTATCAAAGCATGCAACGTCCAAGGTCCAGGCCTATAGCTGAATTACCGTATTTCCGTTGTCCATTTTATGCACTGCAGACTCACAGTATATACTGGTATCTACTGGCTCGCGACGCTGCAAGCTGTAAGCCACCCTTAGTCTTAGGCAGCGTGTCTGTATCCACTGCGAGTCTGCGTCTGCGTGTGTATGTCCACAGCTTGGCTATTGGCTATTGCAGCAGCCGGAGCCACGTCGCCTACCGGCTTGTACCGATAATATGTTGGACCTGAAACAGCAACAGAGAGAGATCTGTTACTAGTATGGGTATTTTAGTGAGAAAGCGTGAATTGCGGTCAACAAGAGGCCTTATACGCCAACTTCTGCTCTAGGGCCGACCATTGATGGTATCTTAAGGCTGACAAAGCTGCATGCGTATAGCATGTTTTCTCAGCAGTAACGGAGCTTTTTGCCATTATCACTAGAAATGTGCTACTTTTCAGGATAGGCTAAACTGGCAACGTGAAAAGCAATACAAAAGAAATGGTTGATTACGTTCCTCACGTCGCAAATCAGTATACTCGATGGTTTACTGTAGCATCCGACCTGACTAAACTCAAACTGTTATTGCTGTTTTAAGACGACGGCGGCGGCGGTTAATGGTGTGGGCGTCGAAATGAGAAGGCGTAAATTATGGTCAATCCAGAGAAGTGCCTCGGAAAGACTGAAACAATCGCTCGTCTAACGGTTTGTACACGCAGCCTGGATCTGCCAGGTGGCCAGAACACTGACCACTTCTTTGATCTATGGCCATTTCTGTGAACTTATAGCGAGGAGCTGCAAGTTGTAAATGAATGGATTTCTGTGTGTCTGTGTGTGGATTAGCGAATAGCCACAGAGATTAGTGCTGCAGCTGACTGCTGTAGATCTATACGCCGGCGTTCTGGCGGCAAGGTGGGATTGTGGGACGATTCGTACAGTTCCGTTGATGGGTGTATTCAGACGATTCGTGCACTGGGCGCCGTGAAGACTGTAGGAAAGTGAATGCCGCCGCGAGTGATGTTTTACTGTTTAATTCTTGCAACCAACGGATGACTTAATGCGCGAAGTAAACTCCTGCATGGACAGCGTCAGAACTCAGTGGCGACGCGTATGACTGCAGGACCAAGTCAGATAGGCGTACAGTATATTTTCTGCTTTTGTCTATTTTGAAAGGCTCACATTAGGTGGAAACAGGGCACGAATCGTTCTGCACAGCATCAGATGAAATGCAGGGTGGCTCGGTGGCGGCAGAACGTCAGATTTACGATCAAGAAGTCGCGGGTTCGACTTCCGGTCTGGTCGCTGTCACGTGGTTACTTGTTAGATGGACGACTGACTGTCTGCAGGTGAACTATCTAGGTATATAATTATCACTAAGGTAAACTCAACCTTTCATCCTAAAACGAGTACCGGGCCGCCGGCCTGTCTGGCTGTGGTTGAGACAGGGCGTGTTCATCATTCTGTCGGGTGGCAGGTGACACTGCGATCCCATATGGCAGGTGATGCTCGATAGCTCTGCGATGGGTTTCCCATAGTACATCTGAAACTTTACTCGGTCTGTGTGGGAAACCCGTCGCAATTTTACGGAGCGTTACCTGCCATATGGAACCACGCGATGCTGTCTGCACTGCAGTAATTTGGCCTGTAGACGGATCGTCTGATTACCTGAGGCGGGTCTGCGAGTGAGTTTGTTGTCACGGGCCGTTCGGGCTGGGCTGGGCTGGGCGGCGAGTTAGCGGTGGGCCGGGCAAGTGCGTGAACGGATGTACGGAGGGAGGGTCTGCCGAGCGAGCTGGAGCTCGTTGATTGAGCAAGCAGATGGTCGAGAGATCGGCAAGCGGCGGCGCCTTGCTGCGTGCAGCGTGAAAGAAGTTTGCGTTGGTAAGGAGAGCTCCGCGTGGCTCGCTCGTCACGCCTGTTGCTCCGCGTGGCGTTAGCTCAGTCCGTATTAATCATCCAGCCGTATATCCACAGCGCTGCGCCGCCCGACCGCTTATTCTGTACGCTTAACCCTTCTTGGCAAGCTCTGATTGACAGTTCTTGGACATAGGAAAACCGAATTGATATTATAATTTTAGTGATTACCAACTAAAGTCAGCTTGTAAGGACGCTATATGCATAGCCCCATCTATGGTTACCCAAATGATTTTTGCTGTTTTAGAGGACTGATATCATCACATCGTTTTTACACACAGTTGTAAACTGGTCAGTTTTTTTACATATATATAATAATTTGCTGTTTTATTGCCAAAAGTCGGGGAATGAGCCTGGCGCATGTAAAAAGCGCTATCATGATCCGTATCTTTACCTTTTACCTTTTTAAGGCAGAGCAGTATAACGTTGGATGTGTCTACTGCTGCTGCTGCTCCTACTACGCTGCTGCTCGTTATACCTAGAAGTCAAGGTTGGCTATGGTAGACTTCGACTGACGTCATCTAATTGCCAAACCCTCAACCCGCACCTCCGTCAGATGCAAGTCTTGGTGATATTTGTTGTACAAGCCGTGGTATAACCCATTTTGTCTTAAATTTTGTTCCCATGGCAACAAGGGTCGGTCGGGGTAAAATTCAGTTAGCAGCATTTGATGGCCCATTTTCGAAAACTCTGCCACAGATGCAAAATATCTCGCACATATCTCTTACACAAGCCGAGTTATAGCCAATTTTGTCCCACATTTCGTTGCCGTGGCAACGGGGGTCGGTCAGGGGAAATGCGATTGGCAGCATTCGATGGCCCATTCCCGAAAACCCCCATAGGCGCAAAAAATATCCCAAAAATCTCTTACGCAAGCTGAGTTACAGCCAATTTTGTCCCAAGTTTCGTTGCCATGGCAACGGGGGTCAACCGTGGGTAAATATAAATGTCACCGTTAATTAGGCCGACCCCAAAAACCATATCCTAGAACCAAAAATTCCGAGTCTATCTTGCACACAACGGAAGTTATGACAGTTTAAAGAATTTTAAAAATTTTCCCATAGGCACCATTGTAATTTTTTTCTCTCGAATTTTTCGAATAAATAAGTCAAAAATTAAATTTTTATTTTGTAACATTAAAAAAGCACTTCCTTGCGCAGAACCGCGTCATTTGACCTATTAAGCGTAAAAATCGGTTTAACGGACTCACCTGTAGGCGAGTTCAAGTACCGAAAAACTGCAGTAAATTTCGAACAGGAGGGGTGTATATTTCACCTATATGGGGAGCAAAAACCCCTGGGCGGATTGAGCCCAAATTTTTTTTGGTGGTAGGGGTCCACGACATAATCACGCCATTCAAATTTGATGACGATCGGTTCAGGGGTTTTTGGTTGGCTGAGGGTCAAAGTTTGCCGTTTCCCATAGACTTTGAAGGTCGTCCTTACAACACTCAACTCGTGTGAGGTGTGATGTTTAACGCTGTAACCTAAATACGAAGTGCTTCTAGGACAACGCACTGGCGTTAGTAAAGCGTTAGATGTACGTCTGGTTATCAGCGCGCGATACGAGGAAGTCTTGAGGCGCTGCTTGAAGATCGCGAGAGTGAGTGGCGGTGGAGAGGTTATGGCGTTGGAACTTGGAAGGTTGGCTTCGAAGAGCAGAAATGCCCGTTTGCCGAGTGTGGCGAAACAGAACGATCGTTAAGGTGCGTACAAAGCGACCTAGCTGAACTGAGCTGAACTGACACGGTTTAGTTTTTGACGAACTGGCCAATGGGCAAGCAGGGCGAGCCCATTGGTTATTGGTTGACGCGTACGTGAGCATAGTCACGTATAGGTCATCGACGCCGTTACTCTGCTTGCCCATTGGTCATTCGTCAAAAAACAAAATATATCAGCTCAGCTCAGTTTAGTTTCGTCGCTCTGCAGTATGCGCCTTTACTGAAGGCAACAGCAAGAAGTTTTATAGATGCATTGTTTTCGTTCAGTACCCGGCTGGTCACTGCAGGTCCTTGAAAATGCTCGATTTTTTCCCAATTTTCCGGGATCTGGAAATTCATTGAAAACCAAATAGAAGTATTGAAAGTTTTGGAATTTGATGAAAGAACGTCTTGAATGTCCATATGTTTCAGCTTTTCGAAATCATTGAGATCGCGTTGTAAAAATTGTTTTATATGGTGCCAGGACCGTCTAAAATGACGTGAAAAGTAGCGCGTGGATAGGTCAGGAAAAGGTACTTGAAAGTCCTTGAAAAGTCCTTGATTTTTTGGTTTCACTATGTAGCCATTCTGCTCTGTAGTTGTGTCATTTCGAAAGAGTTAATTTCTACGACTTTCAGAGATGCCGACGTATTAGCTTATTTGCTGTCGGATTTGAACCAGAGAAGAGGGGAACACCTCCTCCCCTCGCGGGAGTTCGTAATCGCTTAGGGTTGGGTTGAATACATTTGCGTAAAGGGCGTTTCAGCACGTGTTCGCTGACGGGTAATTAAATTGTGTCAAGTACAGTCGTGCTCCCGGCGACTTAGTCAGTGCAAAACTCGACCATGACATCATTCTAAGTGTCTGTCAATCATTTGCCATGGTATTGAGCACCCGGTTAGTGCTTTTATCACTCCCCACCCAAAACGATTGCAGTTAATAAACCCATTGGATTGCAGAGATAAACCCCCGCGGCAAGATGTTCATGGGCCAAATTGATGTTTAGTTTGACCTGAATATGTATTTATGCCTCCGTAATTTATGCCTCCGCCACAGATAGGTGCTGATGAGTGATCGAAGTCTTGTCCCTTTCGGTAAAGACGGAATCGCGATCCGTCACTTATTCACATTGAAAATTATGCCGATATCTAACGCTCGATCTCTGTGTAACGGTATGTGGGGAATGTCTCGGTATGCAAAAGCGGGAAGGGGAATGTCCTACGCCCCTAACTCTAACCCTAACGCTTTTCCTGACGTAATCGCGCTGATCGCATGCAACAGTTGCACTGGTTGCAGTTCTCCGTGTTTTCGGTCTTCAAAAAACAGTCACAAAACATGATTGTGTGTATTCGTCAAATATAATCTCCCCCTGCGAACTTTGTGGGTTTCGTGAGTGCTGAAGTCGAAGTCTAGTCAATTTACATGGCTGTAACGGCGCTGAAGTATATGACTGGGTGACGTGTGCATTAGTAACTGATTGCAGTGACGACATCTGGCTATACAGTCACTGATATTGGAGGCTGGAGACAGGCGATTGAATGATGACTGCTGATTGAGTTATAGTGAAGCCAGACACTGAATCAGATGTGCACAATATATGCGTGCTGTATCGTCATAGATGTCATAGACGTCTGATATATGTCGAACATTTGATAGTGGGGGGACGCCATAGCAAACCTTTTCCTTATTATTTTGCCACACTTACAATTGTACATGCCTGTCCATTTTGCTCATATACTCGTCAACGTCAGCTTGGATTTTTTTACATGGAAATTGTGATTTCGACTGTTAGGTGTTTTTGTCGATTTTCACTGCTAAAGCTCAGTAGTTCCACTCTCAGTAAAAATGTGACCAATTTCCGATCTAGTTTTGAGGTTTTCTTAAGTTATTTTTCATCAAGTTCGTTCTTGGTTTTCAAGATTTGTCTGCAGTGTCGGCTAACAGGTAACAAACACTTTGCGATCCCGTGTGGCAGGTGGCGCTCCGTAGCTTTTAAGACTTAACCCTTCACTTTTCGTTGCACGCGCAAAACACGACTGAACGATGATCTCGTCTTTTGTCAGTTGCTGTCACTGTGGTGAGAGAGGAAGACGAAGTAGATCGGGAAATAATTTAGATCCACTGCAGTCATCTTTTGTGGCACTGCTGCACCAGGGTCAGATTAATTATAGGTGCCGGGCATATACGTGCAGAATATACAGCAGAAAATAAAGCGGCCCTCGTTTCAATCTGTCTGATATAACCAAATTGAAAGTTCAGTACTTGGCTGCTGTGCGTATAGGGTCACATACACTGTGTACTTTTTATCTTTTTGTTTTGTCAAGATAATTTTCATGGGCGCCAATCACTCAGAAACGGCACTTCGTACGGCAGCAAAATTTTGCACTTAGACCCGTATCGAACGTGGCCGGGACATTGGCTAGGTCAGATGTTGCTGAGGGGTCGTCCGTTTGAGAAAATTTCGCTTTTTCCAAAATTTGCAGCAGGCAGGCCGCAGCAAGAACTGTACAATATTTGAGAGTTACGGGTGCCATTATACACGCTGTCCGTTAGATTCTTGGTGTGTATAGACTGCACGAAGCCCACACATGTTGTACTAAATGCTAATAGGCCTACAACTACGTGTACTAGAGTCCAGTATTCGGTGCTAAAAAACTGGATGCACGTATTATACGACTAAGGTGTTTTTTGTGCTTTGCTTTTTGTTGGTTCTCGGTCTGCGTTTTGAGATTACAGGGCCGCCGTGAAGATCTGAAATTGCGAGCAGTTATTATAGCTAAAAGGCCATGCAAACGCGTGCACTGCGGGCGGTATATAGGAGGGTCAGTAAGCAGAGTTTGAAATTGAATTTGCAGTATTTTTACGCGCGAAAGCAGCTACTGCTTTCAGCGCGTCTTAGCCATCGCAATTCTGTCCGTCCGTCCGTCCATCACACGGGTGGATCAGTCAAAAACGGTGCAAGCTAGGATCACCAAATCTTAACCGTCGGCTGCCGGGAAGACTCTAGTTTCAGGAACCGTAAAGCTTTTCCATAAATTCGAAGGGGGTCACCCCGAACGAGGGCGCTAAATGAGAGGGACGTGGGTAAAATTTGCAATTTTTGGCCAATAAGTCGCTGTATCTCAGTAACGGTGCGAGATAGGGCCTAGGTTACTATTAATCACTAACAGGAAGTCATACACTGGCTTTCGATTGGCGCCGAATTCAATGACCTTGAATGACCTTGAACGCCAAAATAGGGGGTTTTATGGATTTTTTGGTGATTTTGGGCTGCAAGACACATTTCAAGAGCGAATTGCGCCGAAACCAATTGAGATAGCCAGGGACAAGCTGCATATGAAATTTTCAGCATTAAACGTAGATTTTGATGATCCATTTCTCGATTTTCTAGGTTTAAGGAAACTTGCGCACGAGGGCATCAAAGAGCGATATCCCCGTAAAAGTTGTTATTTTACTGTTTTTGTCCAGTAACTGCATAGGCTTTCGCGCGTCTCGTGAGCATTAGCTCAAATTTCTTGTTTCCTTTATTGTACAATGTACAAGTGTTCTCTGGACCATGCAAAACGTTCTTTTTACCGGTCAGTCAACTCGATTTTTGGTAAATTGTAAAGAACTGCATCCGAGGAGGTAATACTACACCTAGTTCACAGCAAATGTCTGCCTGCTCTGCTGTATCGTCTGGAGGTTTGTCCATTAACTAAAACTGACTATCGAAGTTTAGACTTTGTGGTGATGCGATTTTTAATGAAATTATTCTGTACATCAAACAGTGTTATTGTAAACGAATGTCGAATGTATTTTAATTTCAGACTACCCAGCGAAATTGTACCGACACGAAGTGTTAAAGTAATGTTGAAATTATCCGACGTTGCTGAAGCCTACTATGGTTATGCTTACAGAGTACTGACAGTTTTACTGACGGTTTCGTTGTTATTATTATTAATTAAGTTTAGTTAAGATTTATTATTTTTTTTGTTTAACTGTGCTACCATTGTATTATGGTGAATAAAGTTGTATATATTATTGCTGAATGTCATGAGTGCTGACATTCACTTTTGATGTAGTATACTTGGCATTGCTGTCTTTCAAATTATTTTGTTTACGGCCTCGTTTTTAGCCGACCGTACTCAACTAACAGTCGAGCTATTTGGTATACGGTTGTCGTCTCCGTTTGTCTGTCTGTCCGTCACGGATGTATTCTGGCTAAACGTTAAATGGTGCGAGAGCCTAGGTTACTATTGATCATTTATTAGGAAGTCACATGTAGACTTTCAGATGACATGAAAATCATTGACCTTGGATGAACTTGAAGGGTCATAACGCACGATGGCATGCCAATCGTGCGGTATTGTGCCTAAACGGTATGTCGTAAAGGATCGTCGATGATACCATCGGATAAGACGGTGGCAACTTCCCATAGTAACCATGTCTCCATCTGCAGCGGTTTGGCCGCAGTTTCCAGTGGAAAGTTTTAAGCTATAATTGGCCGTATGTCGGAAACGGTGAGAGATAGGGTCTAGGTTACTATTAATCACTAAAAGAACGGCATATGCCCTTTCAGATTACATGAAAATCATTCATTTTAGATGACTTTGAAGGTCAGTGACAGCTGGGCTTTTTGTTGAATTTTTCGGCCTATCCTGATTTGGCCGTTTCACTGAGTTTTAGATTTTCGTATACTGTCATTATTTTTTAAACAAAATTTCGGCTAAAGCAAACTGCACCGCGCACAAGCTACGCCTTCACAAACACGTGGCCTAGGCCTATATGTTTTCTTTCATAAATAAGATTCATATACGTCGTATGCGAGCGTTTAGATATTGGTCCCATGGCGTACTATTGAATACTTCTGTGGGAGTATAATTGTTAGTTTCTCTGTCACTCATAGTCGCTGAGTGGCACACGTGTAGCCACACCCCGGCCATATACCGTCCCACACGTGCCATTTGCATATGACGGTGAATCTGTGCTCCCATCTGTCTGTATGCAGCAGTACGTGCTATTTAATTAACGTGTTTGCTATTGCCAGTTCGTAGGAGGTAAAAGAAAATCTCGGTTGCAGGGGTTACAAACAGAGACGTTGAATCATTTACTGTAGCAGTGAGGAATAGCTTAACTCCAGTCATGCCCATGTCTATGATCATGTCCATGTCCTGTTCATGATCGCTTTACAGTCTTGGAAGCGCGTGGCGACTGATTGGCCTGAGCTAATGAATGGTATCAATGTACAGATGCGTGTACTGTTGTGCCGTACAGTTTTCTCTGCTATGGACTTATGGCCAATTGACAGCTATGACGCAACTCAGCTGTCGTCATTGTAGGTGACAGTGCAGTGACGTCATTAGCATTGTGACGTCACGCTGCTGTGCACAGACCGCGCGTTGTTTACTATGGCCTGGCTGAGCAGTCTAGTTGAGTCGCGTCGCGTCGCGTCGGCGTCGTAGGTGTGAAGCAGTTGTGATTGCTGACTGAGAGTAACATCAACCCCAAAGGCTGCTGGGTACCCGGCATTTAATTAAACGTTCTTGTCGATCTCATTAGGCAAATTTTACGCGGTAATCGTAGCGCAGAGTGCATTTATCAATGTGTCTGTCTGGCTGCCTGCCTGCATATGTTTCAGATGAGAGAGAATGCGTGCGTTGACGTGCATAAACACGAGCTGCATAGCTGCAGTTGCTATGGCGTGTAGTTGGTAATGTGATTGGTATAGCCACTGTTGCGGTCGTTAAGTCTATTAAGGTACCTGTGTGCCCCGGCGTGTAATTTATGCTGGCTGGCTGCGGTGATATGTAACTAGATTAGTGGCTTGGACCCGGTGGGTAGGACTAGGTGGGTGCATTTCGTGCAGGTTTTCTCATCAAGATGTATATCTGCAGGCTGTGGACAGGTGCTCCCTCCCTGCACGGTATTGTCTCGCGATGGCGGATTCACACTTCCCAGGACTGTCATGGACTGTAGGTATGGTGGCTTGGTAGTGTAATGCTAGCACGCTGGACTTGCGATTGGTTCTACTCCCGGTCGGGAGGCTATAAAGTGGTTGATACTTTGATGAGTGACTGCGGACAGCTCAATCATCTCGGTATATAACCAACATCAAAGTCAACTCAGCTTTCCATCCGCCGCATATGTAAATTGAGTACCCGCCTGTATGGCTGGGGTTGAGACAGGTCGTGTTCTCCTGTGTTGGCTGTGTGATTTCATATTGCAGGTGACGCTCCGTAGGTTTGAGATGGGTTTCCCGTGAAAACCTATACCGTTTAAACCTCGAACGTTTAAACCGCATATGTTTGTGCCGCTCGTTGAATTGCGCCACAACGTGTGTCGGATTGTCGGTCGCTAAGGTCCGCCTACCGACACATTTCACCCACCCGCCTGTCACTAGTCAGCAAATTCGGCATTCCAACTTCCAAGACACTGCAGGGATCAGCGGAAACGTATATTTCGTGACAGTTTTTCACGCTGTTGTATTCTGCGTGGAATGCTGCTGCTGCTGGTGCATGGCTTTGATGCGATTTACCGATTTACTGCATGCAAGTATAGAGCACAGAGAACAGGTGATCATCGTTGTCAACTATAACTGTATAGTTTGACAGATCTCTGTTGGACCAATGGACCTTTGGACTTGGTTGAACCCTGCTTGCTCGTCGTCTTGTATGGCTTTGTCGCCCAGACACCATGTTGAAACACTCTGTGCTCGGTGTTGTTTTGGTCTACTGCAGCTGGAAGATGTCTTTGGATATTTTGGAAATAGAAACTTTCCGTAACCAATAAAACACATTTGCAGGTTGTCGGGTTGTTTATCACATTATCCCCCCCCCGAAAAAAAATCCAGTTTGGTTCTATTGCGTAGATCCACTTAATATCTACTTCCAGCTTAATTCATGCAGTTTTAGTTTCAGCTTCCACTAATAATGAAATGTTTTATTATGGTTAAGTTTTTAAAACTGTAAAGTATGAATGTGCAATTTTTTTGGTTATACTTCTTGTGGGTCAATTCGTGGCTCGGTAGTCTAACCGTAACGTGTCGGACTTGTAATCCTGAGGTAACTCAGAGGCGCAGGTTCGACTCTGCACTAGGACACTGCCGGGTAGCGACCTTAGGCAAGTTGTTCACACACATGTGCCTCTGTCACCAAGCAGTATAATTGGGTACCGGTTTCACCGCTGGGACGTAAACAGGCACACCGCGCGATACACTGGCCCGTATCCGTGGTCTCGCAGTGTAAAAACTGGTGTCTGGCTGAGGGCCTTAGGAAACGGAGATCAGCGCCGCCCTGTGAGCCGTAAGGCTTGGGAAAGACTTTACGTTTACTTTTTTAACGGTCAGTTCGTGCTCGTTCTAATAACTTTAAACTCCTGAAATCCCCAAAACGCATCAAGTTGGGCTCTTAAACGGTTTTGAACCCTGGTTAACCATGCAGTTGGGGGGTCGGGTCAGTGGAGACTGCAGTGTTGGTAGGTGGTCGTGAGATGGCTGTGTGTATGGACGGACGCGTGTGCCATCTTGGATCATTGCTTTGCCACGCTATAGTGATTTATCATCACTACAAATAGCGCCGTGCCATGCTGTGCCGTCACTGATGATTGACTATGGGTCTATAGGCTATATGCAGATAGATTGATCCATCTCTGCGTGTATAGCACAGGACAGCGGCGCACGAAGCCTGCAGACCGGAAGACCCCGGATGTCCGTCTCTTGACACGTGCTTCCTGTTTGAGCGCATCAACCGTCTTGCTCCTTCCGCGGAGTTGTAATGATGTAATGCTGTTTTGAGTGCTTTTCGGCTGAAGTGATGTAGCATTGCACAATAACTGAGACTTTAATTTTGATTTGATTTGACGAATACAATATGCTATCAAATAACCTCGCACAGCATTATCCCATGATGGAGTTAATGGCTGTGACGTTATGACTGTTGTATACTGTGTTCAGATTGGAGTAGAAGTGGTTAAATATGCTTATACCATGGATAGTTTTGTTACTGCCGTGCATTCGCAACATCTCTGCTGCTGTTCGTTTCGTGGTTTTGGTGCCACAATTTCGCTCTGCTGCTGCTGCTGCTGCTGTTCCATATACAGCTGCGGGCATGTCGATATTGGTCGATGACTGAATGACGTCCGTGCGTGCAATAGTCTATATCCGACAGCTAACTCCGTTCGCACATGCGCGGGCGATGCAATCCGAAACAACAGACTGTGGACTCACAGCTGAACGTAGCGCTAGAAACTTGCCGATAAGTTCTATGAATTTATGTTATCATCCACACATAGTGCAGCAAAACGAACTAAGTTACTTTGCAGTTGTTTCAGCTTGCTCTGGTTTGATTTTATTTCATTTTCTTGTGCATGTTTATGATGTTTATGTTTATGATGTTGGAGACCGCGTTGTTTCAGGCATTGCGGTGGCATCAGAGTGACCAGGCCTGCATGGTGCATGGTCTCGTAGTCGCCGTGTCTCCGAGCTGTACTCAGTGCCCTCTGCGTGCCTCTATGTGTGTGTGTGCGCGCGCGTCGATATACAATACACACCAATACAGCACCGTCGCTGCCGTGCGTCGTTGATAGCGTTCAGCAGTTGTATTGGCGACCGGTTTCTCGCTCTTCAATGCTCGTCGTCGATGCTTTCTTTCACCTTTAACCCTCTACTCGATTCGACTCACTGCCAATATTCGAAAACAAAAAGCACAGAAAAACAGAATTGGTGTCAACGTTTTCCGTGGGTGGGATAGCTGACTGGTGTGTTAGTTTTCAGCTCGAAAGGTCCAAGTTCAGGGCTAGAAACGTGTGAAAATGTGCATAGCTAGCTAGGCGGACGGCCGCATGCCATGTCGGCACTGGGCCGGCAGTTTCACCCGTTGGAGCGCACAGGCATGGGGAAGGGGACACTTGCTTTCTCTGGAAAAAGTGAAAATGGGTAAGCAGAATTTGGCGTCCCCCTCTCGACGTAATGCGTTGACAGATTGCAACTGGTATTACCTAAAACGTTAACATTAAAATGGAGAAAAGAAAGATGCCGCTAATTATTACATTAAATCTATACGTCAACTTACCCCTTAATGACCACTTTAATTCGACAATAGGTCAGAACAGAACTAAGCCTAGACAGACAGAAAAACAGATATGTAATACAATAATATATCCAAGCACAAAACTTAATAACGTATAGAGCTACCATTACCTTTAAGATATGGAAAAAGGGTTACGGCTGCTAGGCCTATTTGTAGTGCTGTATCATCGTTTAAGGACCTCTCCGTGCAGTGAGCTAAGAGGGTATTGGCAAGAAAAGGTGAAATGAATGAATGAACGTGGCTGCCTTGTTAGCATCGGTCGACCCGGTCTCTCATTGAATCAGTGCACGGAACTGTGACGCATTTCACAGCGTAATTTGATTTTTATTAGTCGATCTGCTATAGCACTGGCACTGCTGCTTGCCGCACGGTGCTATGCAGCATAGCCATCAGCCACCCTGCTGTATCACGGCCTGTCACGTCGCCACGCTGTCTGATCTATCGTTGATTTTCTACCGCGCACCGCGCCGAATAATGCGCCGTTTAATGTCGTCGGTATTGACGCGAAAATGACGTTCGAAGAGCCGTTAAACGACACTTAAACCTCGCCCCTACGACGATACGCAGCCCGCCTGTATACGTGGATTGTTGAACGAATATCGATAAAATTAGTATATACAGGTGCTGCTGCCATTTTGCTTAAACGATTTTCCCTTTATTTGCAGTTCCACTCGTTGTGGATATTTTTATTGCTGCGTAAATGTGTCAAGTGTCATTAATGTCATGGTCACGTTTGCAACTATTAACTTCTATAGTACGAGTACTGCTGCAGTTTTCGTTTGCCTTGCAGCTTGCACGAGATGAATCGTTGTGCGTCGTATGTCTGTTTTGACTGTAAAGAAGAAACACAGTCGAAACAGCGTTTTGACTATAGATAAGAAAAGAAGAAAATCAGCGCATGTGCTTTGTATGATTTTACTTAAAATTAGGTCTACTTCTCGCCGTGTGCTGCGGAGTTTCAGCTATCCTTTTGATGTTATTTTACTGCAGTGCACATTTATTTGTAAATTGCTACTTATCGTTTGCATGCGAGCGAGCGGCATAATGTATCACATTTGAACTGGTTGTCGTTCAGCATTACCGCAGTTTCTACTGGTTTGATGTGGTGGCGGTTATTTTGAAATTTCATCTGTGCTTTCGTTCGCTTGAGTCGAGTCGAGTCGTTGGTTCGTCGTTGAGGGTTCAGCGGGTCAAGTCGTTTCGTTTTGTAATGGCAAGGTAACGTGATAGCGTTACCTTGCCATTACAGTCGCAGTGGCAGGCATTGTTCCCGTCCTGGCGGGCCGGGCGGGAGTGTAACGGAGTAGCCAATGGGCCGTATCATTGCCCCGTACCACCCACATACTGGCCCGCGGCGCTGTCCGTGTCGCCCTGTGCGCTGGTGCCCGCCTTTGATCTGTCGCCCGACACGACTTGGTACTTAACGTATAACAGAAACTTGTCAGAAAATCCCAGAAAGGTCGCTCGCTCAAGGCGGCGAGGCGCTTCAGTACCGTCAATGTCTGTCATCATCATCACTGGGATGGGGATTAGTGATGCTACTGCTATGTTGCACCGTTTGCACGTCAGTCATCTGATGCTGTCCGTATAACCGGTCTTATTTCTACGGTTCGCATTCTGGTCGTGTCGTCAGTGACATTTTCATTGCTTCTAAGTCCATATGGACTCACACAACGTGTTGTGCAAGTTACACAAGTTGTGCACCAAGTCCACAACAGACCGAAGTAGTGCAATTTGGGCTAGAAACAAATGGCACCTTAAGGCGCGTACAGAGCGACGTAACTGAATTGAACTTAACTGACACGGTTTTTGACGAACTGACTAATGGGTGAGCCCATTGGTCATTGGTTGACGTGTAGTCACGTAAATACGGACACTGTTAGATGGTGCCTGCTGTAATGCATTACGGCTTGCTTATTGGTCAGTTCGTCAAAAACTACACCAATTTAAAAACATATTATGTTGAAATGATGCTGTTTGTTCACAATTTTCACTTGGTTATAAAAATGCACCCAGTTAATGGGGCGGGCCTCCCTGCTGCCTCTGCCCACCCTCTGAATTCGCCACTGTTTGCACAATCACTGTCGGTCATCAGGCAGCGTCTCAAGACTTTCCTTTTTGGTCGTTCACATCCGAACCAGTTCGTCACCTTACTGTCATTGTTCACAGAAATAGTTATTATTTAGGCCACGTTACATTTCCATGTCTTGCTGCCGCTAAAGATTTAAATCTTTTTACCAACGTGTCCCTCGTTCATCGTCACTCGTAAACTACCAGTCCGTTCCGGTCACACGGTCGGTCCGGCGGTCAATGGGCTTTGATAACGACCCCGCGGTGACCTCTAGCGGGCGTCCGGCGTGGACCGTTGTTGACCCGCCCGGTCGCCCGGCCTGCCGGCTGCATGGCGCGTAGATTAGTGACGCGTCGTTAATTCGCCGATTGGTTAATTGGCCGTCCCCGGCAGCTGCTGCAACCCTAGTGCCAGGTATTACCACAGACAAATCACCTACATTGTGTCAGATACTGATGATGCTCCGTCTGACATATGGTCCCCCTGAGGATGCGTCCGTGATCATTGTGTGCTCATTTCCTAGCTAGATTTTAGGCATGCACGCGTCATTTAGCATATTTGAATACCGCACAGTTCATTTATTTCATGTTTCAGCTGTCCAAGTAACATACGAGCGGCGTTTAAAAGGTTTTTTTCTGTAACTCGATAATTAGATTCACAATTGCATTTCAGTATTTCAGTAGTAGTATACTTTCACTTATTGTTCTGAATTGTTGCAGATATAACGTTGTAGTTTTAGGCGGTAAACAGAACGCCTGTAATGATGCACTTGTGACTGTTGCATGAGGTGTCCGGACATAACTTCCCCTCCAGGACACAACTCTCCTAGGACGAAATTAGATCACCCAGCATTCGGCAGTTACTTAAGGAATTTATTAGGGATTAAGTGTACAAAATTTTATTTAAATTTGTTCAGATTTGACATTTTTATTGCACGATGTCGAGGGGGTCCTTTTTTTACGAGACACAGTGTATATATCTTCTGTCATATCGTGTTGTGTGGTGTTGTCTAGGCTGGTGTGGCGGGTCTACCTCAACATGGCTACGGCAGTCTGCCGCCGTACTTCATGTACAATACCACCGACCTGCTGGGTGCAGCTGCTGCAGCCGCCCATCAACCTCCACCCGCTCACATGCGACTTGGACCTCTGCACCAGCTCGCCGCCGCCGCCTCCGCACATCCAGGTATTGCTCTTCATGGGAAACCCATCTCAGAGCGTCACCTGCCATATGGGATCACACAGTGTTACCTGCCATGCACCGGACACGAGTGAATGGAACGCGCCTCGCCATATCCCCTGCAGCCAGACAGGCCGGTACTAGATTTACCTACCCCATAGGGATGGAAGGCTGAGTTGACCTTGGTGCATGCTGATTATATAACGAGATGATTTACCTGTCCCATCGAAGTACTAACCACTTGATAGCGACGCGACTGGGAGTGGAACCAACGACCTCGCGATTGCAAGTTCAACCTCTTAACGTTACACTGCCAGTCCCTCATTGGTCTGTCCGTCTCTGGTTCATTTAGGACCACGTGATTCTGTGCGATACTGTGAGCAATGAGCACGTGATAGCTCTGATGGAGTGTGGCAGAATGGGGCCCATAGCTGGCATACATAGTGGTCCGGTAAGAAGTAAGGCTCAGAGTTTTTTTATAATTGCGTTAAATGTTGACGCAGATTGTCAGAATACTTACCAGGTGTTTGATGATGTACTCTGCAGTAAATTTGCATTTAAGCGATCATTAAAGATTCCATTATGCCATGATAAATGATCATGCACACGCACACCCCGAACGTGTCGCTACACTACCTTGTGAAATGTATATAGCCAGCTTTAGAGTAAGTTTAACTATACTGAACCCAGCGTAGAGATATGTCGTGCAGGATCAAGAGGGACAAGCGTTGGATTGTTGGAAGAATATCGTGGAAACGGTTGCCTGCGCTCCAGCCCAGGGCATGCCCGTAATGATGATGATGATGATGACGATATATAGAAGAAGTGCTTACATGTGGTTTAAACTACACACACTGTGGATGCAGATGCAGAGCAGAGTGTACTACTTACTTAGTGTATGTATTATGATGCTCTGGTGGTTCGCAGAACTGTTGACACATCTGTGAAGGAGATAGACAGTGTAAGACAGCAAAGCATCAGATGTGCAAGCAAGCCTGTGGGTAAATAGAACGTGATTCGTCATCGTCTCGTTGCTGTTCAGATAAGGAGGTATCACAAGGGTGTCAACCGGGTCTGTGGGCTTGGGCTTGGTGTATAGGCTATACAGTATGCCATTACACTTGCAGTCCCCCCGTGAAGCAGGGTTTGAATTATGTGAGCCACCGACTTGTATTCAGCCAGTGCATATATGACAGATTTACGATACAGCAGGCAAATGTTCAGCGAAATATGGTGCTTTCTAAGACCAGTGACTGATAATGCTAAAATTTCAGCAGACACAAGCCTCGAGAAATCGTGAAAAAACAAGAATGATGAAACTTTAGAATATATACACAGCAAAGCAAACGATTTCTGATGTATATCAGTTATGTGTATAGTGCGTTTTTGTTCACAGCACTCCTGCAAGAATTTGTGAACTTGAGGCCTGCAGAGAGAAAATAAACTGAGTTGGGTCGCATTGAGGACCCTATATATTGAACTGACTACACGTATAGTACTGGCAGACTGCGTGGATATGCACTACGCAGGAGAGTATTTGAGCTAGCCAGGGCTCTGTAGCATAGCTGGATTGTCATTAATGTGATCTGAAGTATATAGAGTAAGTAGACGCGGAGAGAGAGAAAGGTCAATGAGTGATGAGTAGGCTTATGATCGATTCAATGGCGCCATTACACCTTGTTAATTGACACTATGGCTTGCCTGAATCGCCTGCATACGGCTGTGTTAAAACTTCTTGCCTGTTATGATTAGGCCATTAAAGACTAAAGGTGAAAGGTGAAGGTGTTGTATTGCTCTTAATAGGAAGCCCACCACAGAGCTATGGAGCATCACCTGCCATATAGGATTATTCAGTGTTAGCTGCCACCTGACACTGGTGAAAGCGCTCCATCTTAACCCAACCAAACAGGCAGGTACTCGATTTAGCTACCCTGGAGGGATGGAAGGCTAAGTTGACCTTGGTGTTGTTTATTTACTGAGATGATTAACCTTTCTGCAGACAGTCACCCATTTGTGTAGTAACCAAATTGATAACGACTCGACCCGTATAATGTATAATTTCTACTCCCCACTCCTCCAGTCGTTATTGTATGTATAGTTTACACTCCTGTAGTATATTAGCTCCTTGTCTAATATTACGATGACTAATACAAGTTTTTTAAAAGTCGTTGTTGCCACTTATTCAGTATATGTTCATAGCTGAATAGGTGTAAATAATGACATGGGGAGTGTAAATTATACGTATAATAATGACTGGGGATTCATTATTATATCGGAGTCATTGTTATACACTACACTGGGAGTCGAACCCACGTTTTCTCAATCGTAAGTCTGATGACATTACACCATCATATGTCACCTAACTGACATCATTCTCTGGTTTTTAAAGTCGTATCAGTGTACTTAACTGTTATAAAGCGCTAATTGGCTTAATCATATGCTAATTTGTCAATATTTATTAATCTTCTTGTTGCCAGTGTTATCTTTTTACTGTAAAAATGAAGTTTAAAGAGGACAAATGTGACGAAACTGTGACGTCACAAACAACTATTACCATCAATATCCGTCCGTCCGTCTGTTCGTCACACGGGTGGATCAGTCAAAAACGGCGCAAGCTAGGATCACCAAATCTTCACCGTCGGCTGCCTGGAAGACTCTAGTTTCAGGAACTGTAAAGCTTTTTCCATAAATTCGTATGGGGTCACCCGGAACGAGGGCGCATGAGAAGGGGGTAGGAAAAATTTGCAATTTTTAGCCAATAAGTCGCTGTATCTCAATAACGGTGCGAGTCTTCTCGCAGTGCGAGATAGGGCCTAGGTTACTATTAATCACTAATACGAAGTCGTACACTGACTCTCGATTTCCACCGAATCCAATGACCTTGGATGACCTTGAAAGCCAAAATAGGGGTTTTTATGGATTTTTGGCGATTTCAGGCTGCAAGACACATTTCAAGAGCGAATTGTTTTGAAATCAATTGAGATAGACATGGAGAAGCTGCATATGAAATTTTCAGCATGGAATGTAAATTTCGATGGTCAAAGTCTCGATTTTCTAGGTTCAAGAAAACCTGAGCCCCCCCCGCATAAAAGTCGTTATTTTACCGTTGTTCGTCAGTCTTTCGTGAAAACGGTTGCAGATAAGCCTGAGTATGCGCATGCTGCCTATCACAACAGGCACTAGTGACGAGTTTTTCATTCGTATCAACATCGATGACTTTGAAAGACGCTAAACTTTCGAAATAAGGGGTTTTTATTGATTTTTGCGATCTTCGGCTGCAGCGCACACTCTAGATGAAACAAAGCGCCTATTTTGTGTTAGATTCGAATGGTAAATTGCATTTCTGTATTATTCTATAAGTTTTCAAAAGCATACATAATGTGGCTTATGTGTAATCATTATTAGAACGTCCACTGGAGCACTTGTGTGGAGTGTTTTCCAATATGTCAAGTGCGTTCTTCATTATTCATTTGTCCGTTTGTCGCACACGCCCCTGTTTTTTTGTTCATCAAGTCTCTCCATCGTGTCGTTGCATGGCGAGCGCCACATTGATTTCCAATGTGCGCCACTGTATAATGAGTGACCGCAGTCCCAGATAGTTGCAGTGTAATTCCGTCCACCAACACCCAGTCGATCAGTGGCGTAGCCAGGATCTACATGTGGGGGGGGGGCAGTGGGGCACTTGAGTGGTGGGTGTAAATATATCCGTTAGTCCGTAAGAAGTGAGCTTTTCATACACCTCTTCTCACCAGATGAAGGGTCTGGGGAGGCGGATGTCCCCAGAAATTTTTTCCGATTATTATTTTGTGTGTGAAAATTAAGTGCTTTGGTGCATTTTGGCACTATTTTGAGTAGGCTTCTGGGGAGGCACATTCCCCCAGTGCAGTTGATTTAGCGGTCTTTACATTATGTTCTCGTACAGCATAAAGTCACCTTAGCCATCGCAATTCTGTCTGTCCGTCCGTCACACGTTTGGATCAGTCAAAAACGGTGCAAGCTAGGATCACCAAATTTTCACCATCGGCTGCCTGGAAGACTCTAGTTTCAGGATCCGTAAAGCTTTTTCATAAATATGAAAGGGGTTACCCCCAGCTCCCTCGCTAAATGAGAAGGGGTGGGGAAAATTTGCGATTTTCAGCAGTTACGGCGTTGGCTGAGCGAGACAGGTCGCGCCCTCTGGTGAGTACAAGTAAAACACTATAGATAATTAGCTGCCGGTCGTCTGGCGCCCTCTGGCGACTAAAAGACTGGGCTTTCAAACATGCACCGCTGTTGCGCGTTCCCCTTTGCGTTAGTTGGGCTTTTCTTGTAATGATATTGATATAGCTAGAAAAATATGTCGTCCCATTGCCTGACTTTCGACCCTTTGCGCTGAAAATCGAAACGCCGGTTACTCCTGCGTTTGGGTGCATCAGTTTTTCCACTTTTTGTTTGTCCGACCATCTGTCCCATATATGCTCCTAATTCGCAGACAGACGGGCAAGACTCGCAGTGCGGCCTATTATAGGACAGCCTTAGTAATTATATTGACGATGAACACATTTATTCGTTAAACAGACGGTTCAAGAAATGACAGTGAGCAGTGAATGTAGTCATTGGACGAATTCCTGGATGACCTTGGTTGCGTTGTCTGCTGTATCAGTGTGTATCCGCGTCTGGGACAGAAGCCGGAAGTGAACGTAAAGTTATTTGTGAAGCTGACATAACGGACAAAGATACATAGTATAGGCGCCGCGTGTGGGCGCATAGTTGACCCTGCAGGCACCTAATAAATCTCCATGGCGTGCGCCGTCTTAACGTAAGGTAAAAAGTCGTCTTGTGTGGTGGGGTACGGATGATGTGTCTGTTGTGACAGGACTGTCAGCCGGGGCTGCCGCGGCGGCCGCCATGTACGGGTCTACGCCGGGTGCGTATGGGTTGGCTGCGGCGTCGCCTCATCCTGCTGCGGCTGCTGCTGCTGCTGCTGCCGCCGCTCATCAGCTGGCCAACTCGTTTTATCATCCTCCTCCGCCGCATCCGCCGCCACCACCACCGCACGCAGCCGACCTGGCTCAGCACATGTCTGCAGCATGGTCAGTCAGTCTCTTATGTTTTGTTCTCACAAACAACGTAAAGTAACTGTTGTCGGTTCCACATATTTTCCGTTTTACGCCTAGGAGGCGGCGCCTGATGACCATACAGTGATTACAGTTTTAGGCGTAGTAATATCATAGACAGCGCTAATGAAAAGTGGGCTTTGATAATTGCATAAATTCTTTCACCAATATGTGCTGCAGTAAATTTTGTGATCGAATGATCATTTTATAGGTTTCAACTGCAGTGCAAACGTGTTGCTACACTACCTTGTGAAATGTACTCACTCAGCTTTAAAATAAGTCAGTTACAACTTACAAGTCGGTTTTCACCGTATCTCACGACACGTTTAGGATTTGATGAGATCTTCAATGGTTAAACTTTTACAAGTTTACTGCTCACTTGGCCGGTGACAGAATTTTGAAAATCGGTTAATATTTTGTGAAGTCACAAATGTATGAAAGGCTCACTTTTTATGGACTATTGACAGTGAACTGCGAACGAGGTGAAAGCCAGAATATTGCCATAACTCGGTGGTAAAAACAGAGTACCTGTACTTGGTGAGTGAGCGTAAGTGTTTTGGGTTGTGGTTGTGCGAAGGCCGGGTGCTGGCGGTTACGGCATGCCGTTCGGATCGCCATACTCTCCGTACCACCAGTTGTCACGGCTAGGCTCGTCCGGAGTGCTGGGATCGATGCATCCAGGACTGCCGTATCCGGGCGTCTCACATCCGACGCTCGTGACGTCATCGACGCAAGAACCATCTCCGCCTCGCACGTCGTCTTCCGTCTTCGTCCGCAGCCGAGACCGGTAAACATAAGAAATTTTTATAATAATAATAATAATAAATGAGCTTCTTCAGAGGTGGCTTTTGACAACTATCCTGCCTGTTCTTATTTTACTACTAAGGATACAAAAATAATACTGGTATGGTAATAATAATAAATTAATTTTCCTTGACGTGACAAAGTCGAAAAACTGCAATGTCTCATTACAGTTAAAAATACGTCCAGAGCCGAGCAAGCAATTGAACATAACTGGTGTGGAATAGGCGGGGCAGTCGTCGAGAACTGTCTCTGAGTTAATTTCGGTTGAAACGACAGGGACTGATAAGCTAAACAAATTAATCAAATTACAACCTTTGTTTTCCATTTGCTACTAAATGTTGGTGACTCCTGTCCACGATGAAGATATCAGAAAAGAACAAGACAGGTTGATGAACTGAGATGGTCTAGCAATTTTCCCTTAGCTGTGACAGTTTGTTCACCATGGCAGCATTTAGTTGTGAATGATCATTTGGGGAAGGCAGCAGTGATTGCCAACATGTCTAAACTTAATTAATCAGGGCTTTAATTTGATGAATTTATTACAACTTATAAGCTGTTGTGAACTTCTTGTTCATGGTACGTCTAAGATGCCACCAGCAGAAGATTGCAGTTATTATAAATCCTGATTATACCCATACTCATACTCTGTAGTACAAGGCATTAATTAGTTAGTCAGTGAAAGTACTTGGGCGGAGTGTTTGTGTCTGAACGTGTGTATTTAATGTATTGCTCTATGCTGTGTGCTGACATCAAATATGATGGATCAGCAATTGTTCACCGTGTCTTTAAGTGGCTCATGTGACGTATCAGTAGCAAGGTTTCTTTGATACAGCCACTGTGCATATGATTACAAGTCAAGTTTGTTTTAATAAGTTATCGGTATGCCAATGCTTTTTTTCTCGGCTGCATGTTGCTTGTCTGTATCATTACATAATTGGTTTTAGCAACTACAGCTTGTTTTGTTGTGGTAACAAAACAAGAAAACTTTCAGCATTGTTTGTTCTTAAAACTATCTCTTGAGTGAAATAAATCAGAAGTACTGGGTTCAGAATCAACTGAGAGTGGTGAACTTGACAGGTCTGAACACTTTTATACCTACTATGCTTTAATTAAATACACTGCCTAAAACTAATCTTATTTTTTTATCCAATCATTTTTTCCTGAGTTGTTCTAAGTTAGGCTTGGTCCATGAAAATGAAATTGTTAGGAATTGTAGGAGAAAGATTTTGTACTCGCCAGGTGTCGTTGTTGCGTAACCAGTACTGTATAAAGGAGTACACATATTTCGTATTTGCAGCATGTAATGCAGAGTTGGCATACAGTGTTTGTTTCAGTAGTACTTATTAGAACAGGTTAAGTGGTTGCTAGTGTTTGCAGTCCCATTCGGGATCCCAGGATCCTGGCTGTTTTCGCCAGCGGCGTCCAAATCCCAGGATATCGTGATTATAATAATTTGTTGAAGCAGTACATTTTCGAGTCTAAACGTAAAAAATGACAATTCTAATCGTTTAATAAATGAAATGTTTCATGCTTGCTATAGAGTTCTACTGTTTGCTGTGTACTGTAAGTTGTATTTTAATAGTCACAGTCACTCCCTGCAGTTCGGATGTGCCTTTCGTCTTTACGTAAAGACGAAAGGCATATCCGAACTGCAGGGAGTACATTACATTTTGGTACATTACATTACATTACATTTTGAGCATAAAATTAGTCTACGCAAAATACCAATATAACGACCTCTGTAAGCCTAATCCCGAAACAGGATCCTGGGATTCTAGGATTACAAATTTCTCAATCCCGAACCTCGGGATAGAATTCTCAATCCCAGGATTGTTGATTAAATTTGTGTTCGGGTGTTGAGATTGCAGCATATTGTGGCTAACTGTCAAGTTTCTGCCTTTCAAGTTTTTTACTTTCTTACCTACACACTTATAGTTGTACCTAGTTGAAGAGTGGTATGTTTGTTGCTGCAGGCAGCCATCGGCGTTCGTTTCAAAGCATCATCATCATCATCATCATCATCATCACTCGTCGTCACCCGCCATCGACAACAATCGTCACTGTAGTCAGCAGTCAGCATCGTCCCGTCAACAGCAGCCGACACACAGCCGGGTTGCTGCACCGGTTGCCGTGGCAACGTCTCCATCATCCGCATCACAGTCAACGTCGTCATCGGTTACGTGCCGGGGTGCGATGTCGCTGTCCCATGTCAAGAAGCCCCTCAATGCTTTCATGTTGTTCATGAAGGAAATGCGACAGAAGGTCATCGAGGAATGTACGCTCAAAGAATCTGCTGCAATCAACCAGATTCTTGGTCGCAAGGTCAGTTTGACTTCTCAGTCGTTCATAGTTTAACTGGAAATTTTGCCTGTTTACTGCTGTTACTGTTGCTAGTTATATCTTTTAATCTCTAACCCAGCAAATTTTATTAAGTAACTTTTGGTCAAGCCAGGTATTGCAAGAATGAACTGGAGTTGTTAGAGCAGGACTTCAGATTCGCTTAGTTTCCCAGCCAACAGCGTCAGAGCAGTGATGGATAGTGAAGTAATCCACATAACGTTGGCTTGTTATATAGTCAACCTAAATTTGTGTGGTTTTGCCTCGGTCTTTCCCATGTCTCTGTTTGTACCATATGGGCTTACAACTAAGATAAAAAATGAAAGACATAAGTTCAGAATTGCAGGGCATGAATAACTGATGTGCTAATTTTCAGCTAACAAAAGTTATAGGTCAAGGCCACCGGATGTTAAAAATCTCCTGAAAATGATGGATGTCTGGTGTAAACACATAACACATCTTAACAACAGTGATGAGTTAGCCAACTGCTGGAGCTGCCATAATGGACGGAGAGTCCATGATATATTGATTTCATCATTTGGTTCATCTGTATTGTGTTGCATGTTGCAGTGGCACTCACTGGACAAGGCCGAGCAGGCTCGGTACTATGAAATGGCTCGGCGCGAGAAGGAGCTTCATCGCAAACGTTATCCAACGTGGAGCGCACGAGACAACTATGCCATGCACTCGAGACGACGACGCAAACGAGTCGATCATCGACCGCTGCTCCGCCGCGATGGGCTTTGCGATGATGATGGTATGATGCTTTTTCTTTGAGTAGTTTTTTATTTTCTCATGTAGGTCGGCTTCCAGCCAGTTTCATAAGTCTTGGAGATGTTTTTGAATGTATTTTTTCAGAAAGTGGATTGATTAGGACATTATCCACATATAAAATGTTTGCGTAAAAACTAAAAAAAACTTGCAGCTAAAAGTACTCCTTGTTTCAAGGAACGTTTGTTCATATTAATGGAAAGTGTCAGTCTTGATACGTAGCCTAAGTTGTTTTTATTATAACATTACAGTTGTTTGAAAGGAGAAAATATATGTTTTAAATCGCATCTGTTGGAGAAGGTAGTGCATCTGTGTGGCGCTCTCTACTGTAGTGTGTGTTGATAAATAAACTCATTCGTTTCTTTATAAGAACATTTTTGCATGCTGTACCATTAAGAAAATACTCGCTTAGTAAGTCACAAAAAATGTGTATGTTTTCCTCTGTTAGTTGTTTATGGTAACTGCAAATGTGTATCACAGATATACTGATAAGCACATAAGATGATTTTAGTGTTTTAAAAGTCATCCGCTATGCAGCATGTTTGGTGTGTTTTATACTCGTTGATGATGGTTGCAATCAAGCACCTGCTGTATTGGACTTTTAAGCTTAAGTTGTTGCGTCATTTCAGATGGGGTGACCGCTAAAAAGTGTCGAGCACGATACGGCCTTGATCAGCAGAGTCAGTGGTGCAAGCCTTGCCGGTTAGATGTCTGCTGTTGATGCTTGAAAGCTGTATATAGTTTAAGTTGACATTGTTAACAGCTTTTAGATTAATATCATAAACAATAAGTTGCCTAGAAAATATGGTACATAACTAGGATATTTAGATAAATGTCATATGCACTGACGTTATTTTATACTGACTGGACATGGACACAGCATATAAAGCAGTAGAGCACACTTCTACGCTGGGCCGGGTTAGTACCAGGATGGTTGACCATCAGTTAACCATCAGCTCAGCCTGACCAGTATCAGCGAAAGTGAAAGCTGGGGCATAGACAGGCACACCACATGATGCATCTGTCACCTTGCAGTGTGAACTGGTGTCTGGCTGAAGGCTAAGGAAACAGAAATAAGCGACACCCTGTTGGTCTTATGGTTCCGGAAGGATTTTACACCCTGATTCTTTCTGAGACTTTGGCGCTTTATAAATCATTTACTTACTTATATACTTACTTACATTTTCGCTTATTATTTTCTGCTAAAGTTTCTACGATGTGTTTTGATGTTGATAGGCGGAAGAAGCGCTGCATTCGTTTCGTTGCTGACGGCGAGATGGAGGATAGTGGCGATGAAGCTGATAATGCAACAGCAGTGAGTAGCATCCCACTCGCTGCCGACTCAACGACCGAAATATTCAGCCCTATGCCGCTGTCGTCGTCATCATCCAATCCCGATGATCCGTTGGCCTTAGGCAGCAGGCAGCCAGGTGGTGGAGAAACAGAGTCTGAAGGTTCGGCGTCGTCGGTCGGTGTAGGGAATATGCCGGCATTGTGTGACGATGGTTTGTCATCGATGTCGCGTGCACTTAACCTTCCCAGACTTAACCACATTGCTTCGGCAGCACCGTCGGCCAGCAGCAGCAGCACTGGCAGTCTCATCTCGTCTACTATCATTGAGCACTGATCGTGATGTAGGCACACATGAGTGCAATGCGGTTCCACTGTCCATCCGTTTGACTTAGTTACTGCAGCTTCATGAACCTTGTCCAGTTGTCCTCCATCGTGTCGTCTGTCTGTTGTCACGTGTAGTGGACTAGTATACTTGCGTTGTTAAATTCACATGTGGATAGCAGCGGTGCACTGGATTGCCGACTGTTTCTTTGTGAAAAATGCCAAACGTGATGTATTTTATTTCCAGAGTTTTGGCAGTATTATCTATTGTACTAAACACACATAGATGTGGCACTGTTTACCTTCCTCGGATTGTTCGTTTAGTAATGCACAGTTTAAACTTAGTAGATATTTTTTTAATTCAAAGGACTGTGCAAGTAGCAAGTCATTCTGTACTCTGAATGATGAGTCGAAACCAGTGAGAATATTACCAGCTGTATTTTTGCCAAAATTGAGTGTCGCAAACTGGAAAATTTAATGCCATATTCGGAGAACAATGCCTGTTCTGTCAAATTGCCACTCTAAAACTTTGTTAACCGTTTTTTAAATGCCAGATTTCACTTATTTGGCATTTTAAAATGCCAGTCCATATGCCAGTGTGATCTGCAGATGAATTTAACAATGCACAGCATCTTAGAATTATGTGATCCATTGCTGTTCTGATGGTCACTAGAACAGCTGCTGGCTGTTGCATCAGCAGAGTTTAGTTATTTTAAATTTGTGCATTGAAAATCATTCAGGTTTTGCGTTAATAGTTGGAATTAATCATTCGTTGCACATTCGTTGCACACTGCATGCCGGTCACTGCTCATTTGTAAGTTAATGTCCGTAGTGATTTTGTATCAATTATTCTGTCAACCTTATGTGGCTTTGTCGTGTATTGTATATCATCGGTGGGTTACTTTTTATTTGTGTTTGAGGCTTATGATGTGTTGACCTGATGTGTAATCCTAGTAAATTATTTCTGAAAATGTTTGTGAACCAGTGGATCGATTGGCCTCCTAGCCACCTTGTTTTTCAGCCTTGGCTGTTTCAGCTGAGTCATTTTCTGGACACATTTTGACTTAGCTTGGCTCCATGGTTGTTCTCCTAAGTAAATTGTGCAAATTGTACGATTAATTGAAGTAAATTAATATAGTGGTCAGTGTTGACAAGAAGCCTGCCAAATTTCTGTTCACTTCTGAATATTCAGCCTAATCTGAGGTAAGTCAAGAAAAATTGGTAGAAGTACTGGAGTAGTGATAAATAGTAGTAGGGCAGTAGCTAGTTAGGTGGTTTTTCATCACAAATCCATTTTAGCCTGTTGGGCATTGTGTCATTAAATTCTGAATTGTATGTTGTTTTACAGTAATTTTTGCTGGAACCTTGTAATTTATCTGCAAGATGTTGAGCTGATGAGCAGGTGAGCCTTTGGGGATCGCTGTCCGCCAGTTGTTATCATGTGTTGAGTTTTTCATGTTGCATCTGATGATCTGTTAGTAAGATTGTGAATATGTGTTTATATATGTGTGTCTATGGTAAGTGTGGTGTGACATATTTGTGGATAGAAACTTTCGATGCAGTTCGTTTTCGTTTTGCATCACTTTCGCGATTGTTAGCCGTGTTTTGTACGTATCCGATCAGAATGCTGTATATGCAGTTGTTATTCATTTAGATAGGCGTTTTTATATGAATCTGCTTGTTGCGTGCCTGTATAGTTAGTTGATACACATAATTGCACGCAGTTGTAGCGTTTTATTGATGCATTTCTGATTGCATTGTGATATATCAGTATAACTTGTTGCGTGAGTGGTTGGTAGTCCTGTTGTCTTTTCTAACAGGACATCCTTGTGTAATTTTTGCAGACATGTGTTGTGCCTTCTACCGAGTTGTTTGCAAATAGGTCCACTGTCAGGGGCAGCGGCGGGTGGGGAGACTAGGGGTCCATACCCCCTCCTAGCCTCCAACAGGATGACCCGTGAAATTTGCGCAAATCCGAGCTTTTTGGATGAATGAAGGGGGTGGGAGTAGAGGGTAGCGGCGGTACATGTAAATCCATAACCACTCGACCTGGAACCCCTAGCTCTGAAAACCTGGCGCCGCCCCTGTTCACTGTCGGACTGTTTTCTGCAATCAGTGTAACTGACTATCATGTGTGGTTTTGCGTTAGATTAGGTGCAACATTATGTCGTATTAGTCATGATGACTAAACCAGGGATAATGTGGTTTCCTTAGTATTTGTTATGCCAGTTGCTGTAGTTTGTCAGCCAAGCAATTGGCTGGAAACCCTCCCCATGTGCTTACGTTTATGTTGTTTTATATGTCGAGGTGATTATCATATCCCCACAGTGACCAGGTTTGAGATATGTGGTTTGCTGTTGGGTATTTTAATTTTTCCTGCGTTTACTAGTTGCAGCTGTTTGTTTTGTGAGCCTGATGTAACGTGTCTTGTTGAGAAAGTGCCATTAAACATCAGCCAGCCAGCCGACGATGGGCTTTGAAGAGTTTAATAGATACACTGTGTCTGCAGTTCTGATTTGTATGATGTGCTCTTGTTAAAATAATGTAATGTGCCTTTTGTAGTTGACAAACTACAGTTTGAATTCAGTGTAGAGGTCATCTGTTAGTCAGGATATGCATAAGGCCAATTTTGCCTGTAATTTCACTATAATTCCTAACTAGGATCTGCCTCTGTCCTCCAATAGACAGCATTATAAGATTGACGACTGTCTAGAGGATAACAGGGAAGATTATTAGAACTACCATTATGTTAATTGCATATGCACACGTATAATGGAGTTCTTACAATTTTAGGTTCTTGTGTTTTGTGTTTCTGTAAAGGTCAAACTTGCTTTTCCATTATTATGTGTTAGTGTGCATTCTGCCTGAAAAGGCCGTCCCCGAAATGACCTATACTGTGTCGGGTGGGAGTCCGTGGGACGTTAAACCCTACTCACTAACCCCCCCCCCTAACTAAGATACTGCCACTAGTATACCACTACTATGGATTTGTGGACTGATATGTGCTGTATAAACGGGTTGACAAATGGGACAAGACCTGGTTATTTAGTGTTTCTTTCTGTAGTTATTTATACAACCTGGTACAGAAGATTAATACCACGTGCATATTGTGCTTGTTTGCAATGTACTGATGTTAAATTCTGAAACACTGACCTGTAGTCATCCAAGTTGTTTTTCTATTGTCTCTTTTGAGTCGGTGCAGTTAACGAATTTGCTTTGCATATTTCATCCATTGCTATAGAAGTTTGTTAATTCGTTATCATGAAATTACGCAAGCTGCATGTTCACGAATGAGGTAATCGCTGTCGAGTTGTGATTGAGTGCCAAACTTTGTGATGTTATACAATCAAATATCTCAGACGATACCTTTGTGCGAGTGAGTTTCTACTCTGGTATTGTAATCAGTATTTTTGCACAAGAGTTGTGCCATAAGACGATTGGAATTTGTTTATACATATGTGCACACAGGTTGTTGCAGTTGTGCATGCTTGCATATTTCCCGTGTCGTCATTTGTGCTCCTTGGCGCTTGCTGATTTTATGTGATGGAAATAGATTAAGCGGTAATTGTGGATTGTTGTTGTGTTGGTATCTTAATAGTGACTTAAGCTGGCTTGTTTTGTGACTTTTGTCGCTCGGTGGAAGTTGAAAATTCATTATTATGATAACTTGTAACCTATGGATCAGATGCAGGTTATGGATCAGATCGTTATAAAGAAGTACACTCCATTATAACCTGCGATTTTGATTTTTGACATAGTGTCCATGTATTAGTCATGATTATAAACAATTTGTTGCTGTTGGTTGGGCAATGGGAAGAGCCCTGCTTCATCTGTTCGGAACTTAAGTTTTTGTACCCAGCATAAACCAGAGTAACTCTGATGAAAAAAATGGCAGGTTAAAAAATTGACGTTGCTATGATAACAATCATGTTAACAAAGATAGAGGATACTGGTTAGAATGATGACGATGGCTTTTTACAGGAAGCCGTTCTATTTTGCAAACAATTTTTATTGCTGCAAGTAAATAAATCTAAAAATGCAACTGAATTTCATGTGGATGAAGAAATGATAATGTCTAATGTTTAAGCACTACGTACTGGACAGACAAGTCTGTGTTGCTGCTTTGTTGTTGAATACTGTATATGTTGACTGCGTTTTAAACGTGTTTGCTGTTGCCTCCCATCTGCCGGCCTGCTTTGTACGATGTGTCCACTCATCCACCGTAATGTTTTGTATTTTTAGTAATTACAGTACAACCTTTTGTGCCACTGTATCATACGTAACGTGTATTGTTGCATTTTAACATTGCCTATGCTATGCAGCCATTTTAGTTTTCAGTTCTGAAAACAGTCAATATGTGATTTAGCTGCTATGTTCTTGTTGTATTTATCAGTGGAACACCAAACACTTGCCCAGTTCTTGCCCCTAAATGACTAGGTATTGAGCTGTCGCTGTACAGCTCCTTACTTTTGCTCAAATCTTGTTGAAGAATCCAAATTATGTGTGAATTTCTGTGGCCACACGTGCTTAGACATCTGCCGGTTGAACGCGTTACTGCAGCAGCAGCAGACCGACCCAGTGGTCTGGCTAATGCTCCACGCTTACTGTCGCTTTTTATTGGCAATCGCACGATGCACCCTTGTCGCTGCACTGATGCTGCAGCTATCATGACGTTGTTTACCGACATCTATCATCTCTATTATCATATCCATGCTAAGCATGAAAGCATGAAATCTGTCCAAATGTAAAGTGCAAAACAAAATGCGAATTTTGCTCGTTTTGCGGTTTGCCCTGTCTCACTGCAACGACTGATCAGCCTACTGACAGGTCTGATTAATTGTCATTATCTGCAGTTTGTTGCTTATTCGCACCAGAAACATTGATCGCTTCACTTTGCCGGTCAGAATGGCAGTTCACACATTAAAATGAAGTTTCAGGCATGGCGATCAATCACTACTGATCAATTTATACTGCGTATAGCATTTTGTGCAGAAATAAAATGGATAGACGTTCCCAAATTGATTTACGATAGAAAGTATTTTTGACGGCAGACGATATGGACGACAGAGATGTGCAGATCCTGACATTTTTGAGTCCGCGTCAGTCTGCAGGTTTTGACCAAGGACACCATATGGATTCTTTATTAGTGTACAATGTACATACTATGTGCATAATACCAGTAGTATGTTATTTTAGAGATAAGCCAGAGATGTTAATTTTAAATGGCTAGTTTTTCCAACAGCATCACAGACCAGATAAGGTTCAACTGTATGTTTGATCTTTGCCACAATATTTTGTATGAGAAATTTAGATGGCTTTGCAAACGATAAAGTTTGACGATATGTTCAACTACTTAACGCAACAGAATGGACACTGCATTTATAAAAGTACCAAAAGCACTGAAATCTAAGAGCTATTAAAGCTATTAATTATTAACACTAAGAGCACCAATGCATGCTATCACACTACCATATCATGGCAACAACAACAACAACTAACACAATTTGAGTCCATGTAAAATAATATCGTTGACAATAAAATGAGCAGAACTGCAGGTTTCCCCAACTAAAGCAACAGTGGATAAAATAATTACTTCAATCATAAACGTCAAGGGACTTGGTAAATAATTTATGCAAACATTTTAATTATCTACAAGCTTGACACCGTAGTGGTCTGACAGCAACAGATGTTAGTTAACTCTGCCAGTACAGATTATTAACAGCAGCATTAGCGTTCAATCTTACACAACAGTAAACGAAAACACACCATAAAATCATCATCACTCCACTTTACAAAACGTACGGTAAAACGAATTGCTGGCAGCATAAATTCTACGACGTCTTGGTTAGTCCTACAGGCAGTCGGTCGGACGGCACGGATTGTAAGGCAGTATGTACTGATCATGCTAGATCTATCAGCCACTATCACGCAACAGATTATTAATGATCGCTCTCTGAAAAAGCCATAAAAACTCCTGCACTTTCTGTTGCAGCTGGCAAAAAAGTAGGGATGGGGAGAAGGCACAGAAAGTTTATTTGTTGCTATGTCATGACGTCATGTGATATTTATTGCCCAGTACACGACAAGTCATAAAAACTGACACACTGAATAATAGCCACGAAAACTTGAGAAAAGTTACTGCAGCATTACAGACTAGTAGCAAAGAGTTTTTTTTCAGTAAAACTCTGAAAACAAACAAAAAACTGAACTGCACTAATATTTTTGACGGTTGGATAAAAAATTTCAGGGATAGAGGTTTTTTTCCAGAGACGGACAAAAACCAGAAGAACTGGAATTTTGTTCGGCCCAATCTATTGTTGTATTTCGCGTTCTGCGGGTTGCCATTCAAGCACGGCACAACAGCAACAGCTGACAGAATTATTACGCAGAGGTCTTTGTGTGTCCTCTTTACACTGCTCAAAGCATGCATTGCATTGCAAACACAGCAATCAGATCATTCAGAAGCGACCGCTGGCTGAATGCTTCTTGCAGTATGGCTTGCCACCCTTTGCAAAGAAACTCTGACCTTCCAGATTCACTTGACACGTCTGCATGTCCACAATGAAACAAAATTCACAGCACAACCGTCAGTACACTTATCAACAGATCGAGTCTCGAATATTAACTAGAGAAATCTCCATTACATTAGATAGACAACAAAAACCGTTATTTTTCAATAAGTATATTCCCATGTCTTTGAACAGCCTCATAGGCTGAACTACACTGTGTCTCAAAAAAAACCGGACCCCTATTACGTTTTGAAATAACTCCAACAAACTGTGCCTAATAATAATAATGATTAGCTGAGAAAATCGTCAAAAGGTACTCAATATCGTAGTGTGTTAC
>Ga0209367_1000912_pt1 | contig 33644 bp, 21 predicted proteins | sample WorMetLIZISLAND2_FD_187412 | JGI IMG/M metagenome (GOLD analysis project Ga0209367, IMG submission 187412) | Marine gutless worms symbiont microbial communities from Max Planck institute for Marine Microbiology, Germany - Olavius geniculatus... ... | reverse complement strand
TACCGTGTCCGGGGAGCTATGCGTGAACTTTACAAGACATTTCAACCCATGTCAAATACTATCGACTAGCTGAAGAAAGTCTTGCAATTAATATGGGACGTCGGACATAACGTGGATTTGTCGGACATATCTGGTTTTTTGGTCGGACACATCTGGACGTGTCGGACATATCTGGCTATTTTGTCGGACATATCTGGCGTCAGACAAATCTGACTTTGTCGGACACATTGAACCGTCACAGGCCTACACAAGTATTGTATACATTATGCATACACAAGTGGCTTGGTGACGTAACAGTTACGACGTTGAACTTACGATCACGAGGTTGTCGGTTCAACTCTCAAGTTGGTTTGCTATCGGGTGGTTACTACTTGGATGGTATGCAGAGTAGACAGGCAAACCATCTCGGTATATAGCCAACCACACAAGATCAACTCAACCTTCCACCCCACTGGCGTATACAGGTAAATCGTGTACCGGCTGCGGTTATGTTGGAAGGCATCCATCCATGATCCACCTGTCTCGGTGTGATCCCATATGGTAGGTGACGCCCAACCGCGGACAGACAGCAGACGCACAGATGCAGACAGCCGCCGACACGCTGTCTGACAATAAGGGTCGCTTATAGCAGTCGAGAGCCAATATTATAGAACGACGAGCAAAACGTTCAAGCTGGATATTACGGTCTGCCTAAATACCGCAAATCAACCGTGAATCCCAAACACTGCCTACTGATCAGTGACCTCAAATCATTAAGACACCGCAGATCACAGAAATAGTCGAAAAGTGCGAACAGAGCGACGTAACTGAACTGAACTGAACTGAACTGACACGGTTTAGTTTTTGACGAACTGACTAATGGGCGAGCAGAGCGAGCCCATTGGTCATTGGTTGACGCGTACGTCAGCGTCGTCACAAGTCAACGTCGCCGTTAGATGGTGTCTACTGTTATGCATTACTGCTTGTTCATTGGTCAGTTCCTCAAAAACTAAAGCATGTAGTTCAGTTACGTCGTTCTGTATGCGCCTTAGTAATCTGCTGTGATTTGTGCTGCCATGGACTATTTGCCGGCACTCACATAAACAATTTCTGGGATTTGGACTGATCTGCTGTGTTCAAGCAGAACAGTACATTATAGAAGCAAAACGTTCCAGTAACTAGGGCAGACACACAATACCCAGGCACTAGTCGCCAGCAGACCAGCTAATATATCAGCCACCTATATACGACTGTACCTAGGCATCTCATATGCAGCAGGAGGCAATGCAATTATTAAATTCAGCACGAACTCAAACAGCTGCCGCCGCAGCAGCGCCAGGTTTTTTGTCAGTCACTGGAAGGATGGTCAAAACATTTGCTCAGACTAGAGAGAAAGGTGGATCAGTACGCCTTTTGTGAAAGATCTAAACTCCACTTGCGTCCATTTGTTGTGGGTGTATCGTACAAAAATTCGAAAAAGTGACTTATGTAGTGGCGTAAAGGTCAGAACGTTGGACTTTCCGGTCAGTTTTAAAAAGCTATATAGCTCTTCACGGGAAACCCATCTCAGAGCTAAGAAGAGTCCCGTGTCATATGGGATCACTTTGTTGCCTGCCACCCGACACAGCTGAACGCACCCCACTTGAACTCCAGCCAGACAGATCGGTACTCGATTTACCTACCCTGGAGGGATGAAAGGCTGAGTGAACCTTCGTGTTTGTTTTATATTTAGATCCATCCGTCCCGGTACTAACCACTTCATGACGACCTAACTGTCGAACCAAGGACCTCACGATCTTAGCGTCTTAGCCGCCATCGCATACGGCACGTGACGCTCCGACGCTTTGAGACGGACTACCGTGGTTACTACTTGGAGGGGTGACTGTCTGCGGACAGGTAAACTGTCTCAGTATATAACCAGCCACCTTTCATCCCTCCAGGGTATGTAAATCTGTCTGACTGGGGTCAAGGTGGGGCACGTTCACCTGCCAAAGCTGCCGTGGAGATCTATGTGAATCCCCAAATTCCCCATACTCATGGGGATCGTCACAGGAATCTTCATACCCACGGCAATCCCGACACCGATGTTGGGTGGCAGGTGATCCCACATGGCAGGTGACGCTCCGCAGTTCTGACACGCGTTACCAAATCTTAGCAGCGATATAGACGAGACGACCTTTAACTCTTACAGCATTTCCAAAACAAGTTTACAACAAATATGCATTAAAAATCGACGGCCTTCAAAAAATCCACAACATTTTGGCACACAGGGAACTTTCCGATTGCTCGACCTACATGTATTTGGTAGATTTAAAAAAAGATAGTAATAACAGTAGCCTAATTTTAACAGCGCTGTGCAGTCGTGACTTCAAAAGCAGTTAAAGAATTGACTCACATATCCACCCACACAGGTGAACAATGCGTATCAGAGAGTGCCTACATGAGCTACAAAATCTGGCGTGCGAAAAAACAGAGCGGGACTATGTACAATGCAGCCGTAAATCAACTCGGGTTTGGCAGCGCCATCGCACGAGTGGCAGTGGCACTGGTGTCTCATGCGACGGCGCTACCAAACCCCAGTTGACTGACGACCCCGACCTGATTTTGTCGCATGGTTTTGTTGCGCATTTTAGGCACTTTAACATACAACGCTGCCAGTTGACAAAAGGTATAGTCAGACAGTTCCTCCAGTCAATGAAAAAAGCTGAGTCACAGTCTACGACTGCACTGGTGTGCCCATTACGAGGCCCTATATAACACGTCTTTCATGACTGATTCAAGCTTGCAGTGTCCCTAGATGCCTGCACCCGCTGTACTGACCAGCGTATTCAAGTGCATACCGTAGGTAGCCTACGCAGTGGCCTATAAAAAGTTAGCAATCAGACAGTTTCTAAAACGATTAGTCCCGAATACAATTTACTGACAGCGTAGTTTTGAGCTGAACAGTAAAGGAGGAAGGGGGCATATTGCGAAAAGTGCACTTTCCACCAACAGACAGCTGCAAATTTACCACACAGGAGATTGTTAAAAGATTCAGCCAAAATGTGAAACCAAATGTAGTATTTTAAACAAAAAAAATTTCAATACCGATACGCTAAAATTTAGAGGAATAAGTGTCCCTTCTTACTGGTCCGACGCCACGATTAATGCAGTTTAGGCGCCACCTGCCATATGGAATCACACAGTTACCTTCCACGTGGCACAGGTAAATTTGCCCGCTTCAACCTCACGAAACAGGCCGGTACTTAATTCACCGACCGCGGAAGGATGAAAGGCTGAGTTGATCTTGACGTTAGTTATATATAGATGGTTTACCTGTCCAAAGTCAAATATCCAGGTAACAATCACTTGACAGCGACCCAGTCCCGACTCTGAGTCGAACCCCAGAAGATATGGTAAGTCCATCGTTACACTACCAAGCCACATTGAAGGCTGGTCACCCTGAGCATGTGTTCAAACGTTCAACATGATCACCCTTCACGGAAAACATCAAAGCTAATCATTTCCAAAACTCTCCAGTGTCCAACTATGCACGCAAAGCAGTTTTAATGCACCAGCGTGTAGATGGAGCACTTATTGACAATACCCGCATGCAGATACGACCGCCCGTGGCGTGCAGTACATCTATTATTATACAGGTAGGTACAACACACATCCCATTGTTGAGCCTATGAGCTATAGTGTACGCCGCATGTACTATTAAGTGTACACGCGTGACAACGTGTACAACTCACGACCTCATACAGTTGAGGCCAGTGGCAGTGACATAAAAGGAGAAGGCAATTGACCCATAAAATTTTACCCCATCGAAAAAATTTTTCCGACCGGAAACTTGTACCCTATCAATTCTGGACTGGTGAAAGGGAATCGCTTTAGTTTTTTTTTCTGCACATCCAAAATCACTGCTAGTCTGGAGTCTTCAACTTATTTGATCATACTCTGAGGAAAAATTCTCGCCCCAAAATACAGAATTTGGGGCAGAAAATCCCCATCAATTTTACGGAAATTTACTTAACAGCAAAACTGAACTTTTAGTGACCCACCATAATCTCCTCTGTCGGAAATTTGTAGAGCTCTAACTTTCTGCCCCACCCAAATGCAGAGTTTAGATACTCAGGTAGATAACCAACGGTGGGTATTTTGAACTTTTGGAGGAGGGGGGGGAATCCAAATTAAAAACCCATTTAAACCCACTCATGTTCTCTAATATATTAAGCTGCGTGGAGCATATAACTAAACAAGAAGCCCAGTTGTCGCTAAGATAGCTGACCGTACTAGTTGTCAGTGACCTTCAAGGTCACCCAAGGTCGATGATTTTCATCTCATCTGAAAGGCCGTATGCAATTTCCTATTAGTGATCAACAGCACTTGACCCTATCTCTCACCGTTTTCAAAATACGGCCTCTTATAGCTTGAAACTTTCCATTGAAAACTGCGGCTAAACCGATGCAGATAGAGATATGGTTAATACTGGCAGCCTATGAGAAGTCGTATATAGGTTGGTACCAATGTCAACCCCTACGAGGCTACGACTTACCGTTTAGCCACAATACCGCACCATTGGCATACCATAGTGCGTTATGACCCTTCAAGGTCATCCAAGGTCATCGTTTTCCATGTCATTTGAAAGCCAACATGTGACTTCCTATTAGCGATCAATAGCAACCAAGGCCCTATCTCGCACCGTTTAGCCACAATATATCCGTGACAGACGGACAACGACAGACGACAACCGTAATATAAGCTCGAGTGCTCGACCATTACTTGAGTATGGTCATTGGTCAGCTAAAAAATGTAGAAATAACGAAATTTCAAAACCCATCAAGTTAGACCTTCTTACAAAAATAGTCTACATAAAAAACCAAAACCCACCAGGCTGGGCTTTTTAAAAAAACAGTTTTTTGCAACATTGCCCCTATACTTTCTTAACTACGCCGGAACGCCTCTGCTACGACGACGCTGTATTACACACCATGACGGTGTATTATAGACGGGCCGTGACTGCATTGCATGTCAGAAATCAATTGCCAACCAATGATCGCTTTACCCCAGCAACTAGACAATAAAAAGCTGGTTCCCCACACTGAGCATGCACTGCCAGCCATTAATTTCATCACAACCATGCCAAACATGTCGTAAGGTCCGTGATACACGTCCATAAATCGGCGGCGCAGGAAAAGCAGCACCGATTTTCTCAGGTCTGTTTCACCACTGACGAATCCAGGAGAAGGGGGAAGAGGAACGGGGCAATCCGGCTATGCCCCAATGCCCTCTTTAGCACAGGTCACCACAGCCACATTCTGAAATATTTTTAAAAAAAACAATAAATATTTAAGAAAAAAATTCTACACGACTGGCTCAACACTTTCAGCTTCAGGGTGGCTTTGCCCTTTCTCCTTCTCCTAGCCCCCTCCCAGACCATTCCCAGAAATCCTGTGTGCCGCCTATGCCTTGAGCAAAACAGCCAAGCAGACAGGCACAGCGCAGCGGTCGTCGCTAGCAACCAAGAAGCAAGCAACACCCTTGCTTTGGCTACTTAGCCTCCAGGGCCACCAGGCAACGGTACTGACCCCATTACCTGCCCCTCAGCGGGGATAGACGTACGCAGTATATCAAGGACGCAACACAACCATCGCTAATGCCCGGCTTCCAATCCAACGCAACCCAACAAACGCTACAGATGCAGGAATAGTCGCCGCTTCTGTACGTGCGTTTTGGCCGTTCCGTCGCTTGCGTACTTTTCTTGTGTCACCCGTGACAGTTGCATCAAACAAAAAGCCAGAAAATGGGAGTTCTTCGGCAAGCCTGTGACGTACCACAACACGCACGTTATGGACGACAGACAAGCGTGAGTGCCCGACTGTTAGTTAGTACGGTCAATCAATCAATCAGTATCGCCTTAGTAGCAGAGCTATTTCAAGGTTAAACAGAAAAGTTCAGAAGATCATGTCCGGATTTGACTTTCTGAAGAGCCAGGTTTCAAGGTAGCCACAAAACGTGACTGAATGCTGTCATGTCCTCCGGTAGTGCTCCAGACACGAGGTCCAACAACCATGAAAGCCTGGTTACCCATAGTTGAGAGTCTGACAGGTGGCACCAGTTGGCGATTGGTGCCAGCGGAGGGCAATGACCGACTACCGGGCAGCTCAGCAACACGAACAAGTGGACCCAAGTTGTACCACGGCGCACATCCGTGAAAAACTTTTTAAAAAGTACCCTTGCATGTGATGGAAACCCAACATAACACAGACCGCCTCAGCAATCATCATCACTCTACTGCTGTGCTGCTTGTAAACAAACAAAGACTACACCTCACTCATTACCTACGTTCTTTTCATATACACAATACAAAAGAAACTGCGCTCACCCAGACTGCTACATTGCAGTAGTACACGCCATCAATTAGTTAGTAGTTTTGATGAATTTTTGACAACTTAAAAAAATTCTTCCTTTCTCAATTCTCGTTTTCTGTTATATGAACAGCACGCTACCGGGAGGGGTGGTGGTCAGCTGAGCTCCCACAGCAATGGACCCGGATCTAAAGAGTGCACCAGAAAAACAATCACCAAGAAAAAGATGCTACATATCTGAAATTATAGTAGCAAATTTATTCCACCGCATTAAAACTGCATAAGAAAAGATTGGAAACAAGAAGCCCAGCTGTTGCTAAGGAAGACTGATCATGCACGGGTGTCCAAAAGCCTTGCGAATGTGAATGAGAAGTAAGTTCAGTACCCCTGTTTGAATGGAATGCACTTGGGCCAGCAATGTAGGCACTGAATAGGTAAATGTCTGTAGCCTGTTAATAGTAACCACACACAATTCACAACGCAACTATTTCGAGCATAGATGTAAAAAACGTTCCAGGAAAAATTAAAAAAAACATTAAAAAACGTAAAAAAACGTAGCAAGAATAAAAAAAAGTTTACAAACGTTGAATAAAAAACATTGGCCATGATGTGTTCAACTTTTTGCCTAATGCCTAATGCTGTAAGTGCAGTATACCTGGAATTATAGTTTAGATAGAGAGAACTTCATTTAATTTCAATTCAGTTGTGTGGTCATAAGACAATAGCATTAAACTAACTAAATATACTAGTTAAGAACATTTTATTTAGTGTATTTGGACTAACTAAGTAAACTACATCACTATGACTTATTAATTCGTTTCTGTGGTCCCAAAAGTGCATCACAAAGCTTTTGATAGGATTTTCAATGCACATTTTTTAAAATAAAAAACGTTGAGCAAAATAAAAAACGTAAAAAACGTGGCAAGAATAAAAACGTAAAAAACGTTTTTTACGTCTATGATTTGGAGTGCAGTCAGTACTCCCATTTACCACAGGATAGCCTTTGGGCAACCCTATTTACTCATTCAGACAGTTTTCCAGTAAGATGTACCATTTAGCCACAATACATGCATCACAGACAGAACCATATAGCAAAGGCATGACCATTAGTATGGTCGACCAAAAATCAGCCACACATCTAGATAATTTTATTACAATATCTGACTTAAAGGTCCATGGCCACGGTCAAACTCACTTGTGAAATTTATGTAAACCTTAATTAGACATTTCACCTGGCATATATAATACCATATGTTGATTTAAACTTTAGAAATTAATGTCTGAATATAACGAAAAATGGCATTACGTTACATTATGCTGAAAAATCTGACCTTGGCATGTGGCCAGAAATGACGTCAGCAGTTGAACACAGTCAGTGTTTACCAATTAATTTTAATAAATTTTTAATGACAAAAAATACTGTGTCGCATGACAACTACAGCAGTACATAGGTAGAAAATATGATTTTATAATGCCTATGTTTCCATGTGTATTTTACATTGACGATGTGTTCTACCGGTGATATCATCAGCCTGTCAACATGGCGGTTCGTTTTCTACAGACTTTTCATAGATCGTTGATTTCAAATGTACGTTTCATCGCGTTGACATAACGCTGGTCGGCAATATTACTATCAAAATTATTCGAAACTTATGCTGTTTTAGGAAAATGGAAAAAACATATATGTTAATTTTGGTGTCCATGGATATTTAATTCAAATCACTATTCCTGTGCTTTGAGCTGATCTGTGGTGATATGAAGTGCCACATACACCGCACTGCACAATATTATATTAGTTTTATCCCTTGAATTATCTTCCTGGCCACGCACAATCAAAACATGCCTTATACAATACACAAAACTACATTCACTAATCACCAGATGGCTAAGCCAAACGCCATACGCTTGACACAGTGACAAGCCAATTAATTTCTGCAATGACGGAGCACAAAGCTCGCAATTAATTACACTACGACAATGAGCGCATGCATCTAACTACATTTTGATTATCCTCCCTGACAGCTCTGCAACACTCCGGTGTCATTTCTTATTAATCAGCGATGACAGTGCGCACAAAAGGTAAACTGCAGATAGATGACTAACTTCCACTTTTCAAATTTGGACGACACATCTTTTCAAAACTGAGGGCCAGAGTTCGAGCTCTATGGCATTTTCACTTGACTGACAGCAAAAAGTTACTTGACAATTTTTCAGAGCAAAAAGTTCCAGTTACCAGCAGGGTAATTCAAGAATGTGCATGTGCACAAGACCATTCAGGCTAAGAAGACAGACATGACATCCAAGACACAGAGCTGCAAGACACCAAGACCAAGGCAAGATCAGGACACTGAGCATTTTGTCTGAGATGGAGAGTGACTAAGATGTTGCAACTGCTGAGACCTTGGCAAAGATGCAGGGTGAAACCACTAGAACCACAGTATACAGAGTTTGTCAAAAAAATTTCCCAACTTCAAAATGATACAACTTCCTTATTTTTGTCAAAACAAAAATAAATAAAAAAGCATATTCACTTAGTAATCAGGTTTTGTTAATATTTTACCACCATTAAATATGCTATGTGATTTCAGAAATTGCATCACTATTAATGAACATGTGTCATTAATGGTAGAAGACCGATGATTGATAAAATGCTTGAGAGTAAAAAAAATTGGAATGCTATTCAAATGATGCGCAAATTTCTGCTACAAAGTGGGAAAACGTACTATAAATTATCTTATTAGAAAAACTGACAAAAGTGACTCAGCTGACCGAGTTTCAGGTAGCGGTCGCTGTCACTCTGCAATAATGCATGAGAACATTCAGGTCGTTGAGAAACTCATTTTCAGCCAAAATGACCAACTGGTCCAAACTGGGAATGATCAAAACTCCAAGGAAAATTGGTTGAAAGACTGGAATATCATACAGTTCTGTTCGACACAATGCTAAGAAAGACTGACACTCGAGACCCCGAGTAGGCTCACACGCAATAAATGCAATGTAATGTACGCAACGCAATGCAACTCATGCCACAGATAAAACAAACACAATGCATACAACAGAGGCTATGCGTACAATGCAACAAATGCAACGAACGCAATGTATGCAACAACGAACTCAACACATGCAACAAAAGGCAACAAATGCTTTGGATGTGACACAACAATGCAACACATGACAAGACACCACTTGCATTGTTGCATTCTGGCCATTGCATTGCCTGCGCCAGCTTCATCCTTTGCATCTGTTAATTTATTTTCTTGTGTTAATTACCTTCGTTTTGTGCGTTGCATTCGTGACACTGAAATTTGCATTGCGTCAGTTGCATTTATTGCACATCATGCGTAGCACATCCGCTGCATGGGTTAAGTTGCATATGTTGTGTTGTGTTCATTGTATTATGTCCGTTGCGTCAGTCACTTCAAGACGTATATGTGGGCCAACTATTTGACTTCGGCAGATGATGATGGAAAAATGGAAAATCTGCAAGATGTAATTTGCGGAATGTTTCGCAGTCAAAATTCCACAAAGTACACATTTTCAAAATTCCACATTCCGCAAAATACATCAACCTGCCTTTGCAACATCAGCAGATCCGCTTTTACTAGTAGCTCTTCAAAACGTTAAGCATTTTGTTTGAGATAAAACCAAAACGTAAGTATGCCTCGAGACTGAGACCCGCATCCCTGGGCTAATTAAGTACCCATTTGTGAGATTGACTTCCTAAGTGAGGTACTGTTGACCTGACAAAACATCCTTGATGGGTGTGGGTAAAATGCGTCTGGTGCGTCTGCATCTAGTAACGTATGTAACTCTTACCAAATCAAACACTTAACATTAGTATATACCCTATCCCTACCTCTAACCTTACTGATATCATTATCCCTTACTCAAAACCAAACAATACCTGCCCTAAATGTAACAGACGTGGCTTCGGTGCGCCGGTTATTTTTATGCAAAATAACGTAACTGACCCCAACTCTCACCGGCTCAAACCTTAGCCCCGACGCTGATCTTGAACGTAATCCTATCCCTGATCATGTCTTTAACGATTATCCCGACCTTAATTGCATTAGACGCATCTAGACGAACTAGACGCACCAGACGCATTTTATCCACAGCCATCCCTGATAAAATAATCACTGCACATAACCGGCTCAGAAAAAATCTATTTTAAACAATGAATAATTTTACACGCATTTACCTGAAAATGGTAACAATAACCAAGCTTACCGAGTGATGTAGGACGCACAGTTAATCAGCCGCTTAGTATGACGTAGATAACACTGCCCAAAGTTTTCTTCAAGTCATAACGCCGCATACATCCACATTCGCACTATATCGACGCTAAATCCTCCAGATGTCAAACTGACAATGTACTAATTACAGCTATGCAAAAATGTCGACGAAAAACAACATTTATATTTCGACACCTTTAACACGTACACCCACCAATCAGTATCATTCTGCTAAGAATATTTATACACAACATTGCTTCGGTAATTGCACTTTTTGTCAATTTACCAGGTGACTTTTTCATCGAAACTTCTTTTCTGGCATTCACAGTTTTTACGTAAAAATAGCAAAAGACATTTTGCACAATAATTTTGAACAAATGGACTAACGTTAGTTTTTACTACTAAGCAGAAAACTATTTTAACCCTGAGTATGTGATAAAAAGTACGAACTTTGCCAATGTCTGGCAAAGGTGTGGTCGCACTCAAGTGAGGCGTCTCGACTCTTGATTCCCGATACGAATACCAGACCGGTAAAGAATCGAGCATGCACCATAAATTCATGACTACCGGTAGTATGATGACAACATTTTAATCTGCGCTGAAACCTCTAACGGACTGTTTTCAGTGCACAAATAACTTTATTTATCATGTTTTAGTGCATGCTAGCACGCAATCCACGCATTATCAAAACGACAAAGTTCAATCAAAGTATTATAACGTGGAACTTTACGCGTTTGTGATTCTGCCAGCCGGGTAGAGTGGTAGACAGTTGACAAATTTCAATTGTGCGTGTTATAAATTTGGGCGTACATCACTCCATACCTGTGCTCCATACCGCGGTAGGCTGGAGTTCTTTGAAATGCGAAAAAAAAGGCTAGAGTGTAACGTAGATTTTTACGAATCGACGGTTATTCTTGACATGATAATCCACTTCTTTCTTCACATGATTAATTTGTTCTTTTTTCTCTAAAGATGGGAGATGCTCCTAGTGTACCCCTGCGTTTGAAAGCGGCCCAACCCACAGCACACAGGCCCAACCGCGTGTTACATGTTTGCTGTTTACTGTTTAGCAATCGTGCTGCAGCTTCATTCAGCAGGTGGCACCGTGGCAGCACAGTTAAACAATATTCTTACATTGTTATTATTATTCCAAAATGTTGTCCGAAAAATTATTGATACATAGAAATATGTTCTATAATATCTCTTGCATACAGCTCCTGTTTTAGACATTAAAATTCAGATATAACTTTAACTATATACATTAGACACCGTTATCATAGGCGAACTTAGGGTCATATTTCGTGAATGCGGTAATTTTTATTTACTCTGGTTTCTCTTCAATCCACGAATAAATCTTTCGCCTTTTACTAAAGATTTCCGTGGAGAGGAACATTACAATGAGTCTATAGACCAATTTCTCTCAGCCCTGCTAAGGCGGGGTGAAATTTAAAAGTAATATTATATTATTTTTCTTCGTAGAATTCCATCCACGTACGCTGCTATGGCATACGATGTACTATAACTCCATAATTACCGGCGACACAGACGCTTATGTCTTAAATCAGCCATGACCACACTTGGGCACACCTTTCACTACGTACAGCCACAGTATACAAAACACGTTCTACAGGTATATACTGTGGTACAGCGCTCGAATCACACAGGAATTAAACATAAGGGCCGCTTTTGAACTACGGCGAGCGTGGACGCCGTGGACCGTGGAGCGACGCCGACAGTACACGGTGTCTAAGAGCAGACTCAGTTGTCCCTGGTCAGGAGGTCAAAGGGGCCTGAAACTGAATATTCTTTAGCATTGGAGGGTCAAAATGGCACCTTTTAGACAGATTTAAGTTGAATCAGGGGCAAATTTGCTTTATTCTTGGCCTACGTCACACGGTATGATTAAAAGACCTACGGTTAGTGACTGCAATCCCGGGGTATTGATCCTCAATCCCGGGATCCTGGATTGATAAATCTGTAATCTCGGAATCTTGTTTTGGGATTTGGCTTACAGAATAGTCGCTGTTTCGGTATGCACAGTAGACTTATTTCATGCACTAGAATTTAGTAGGCTGAGCGTACGGAAAATATTGCGAGTTTAGGGAGTGACGGTGACTGTAAAAACACAAATTACAGTGCACAGGAAGAGTAGTAGACTATTCTAACGCGCATCAAATACTTTATTTGTTTCAGGGCTAAAATTGTTATTTCTGTCAATTAACACTCAAAAAAGTGCAATTTTAACGAATTTTTTGTAATCCCGAAATCCCGAAAACGGCCGGGATGGCGGGATTTGGGATCCCGGGATTGCAAACACTCCCTACGGTAATCGGTTTTCATGCACTTGCGGCCCACTAGTTTTTTTTTATCTTCGACTTCGAATCTTCTTTGTGTTTGTGTTGTCTGCAAAAATGTAAACAATTTTGTTTATATTTTACCGATTTATGTCTAGTTTTTCTTTTAGCTGCCGATCTTGGAAGTGCCGTTTTAGTATGGATGCTCACTGGGGCGACATTGTTAAAGCTCATGATGCCGGATCGGGAATTGCGGCCATTGAACGCCAGCAAATGACCAAGCCGCGTCCTTTGGAAATTGACAGTCCGTCCCTGTACCGGCCTTCCAGCGCTGAGCTGGCGTCGCACGAGTCAGCATGCAGTTCAACACGCATGAACCTGAGTCTCTGTAGACGCGTCTTGAAGCAGCATATTGCGGAGTCCTTCGCACGCGCCGGTTTCCACGGCTGTGACGCGGAATGCCTGGAAACACTGACGGACGTGCTGTGTCATTACCTGGCCAAAGTTTTCCAGCTTCTCCGTGTGGGCATAGACAGTCACGGTCCGGACATGCCCGCTGTATTCCAAGTGTTTACGGAGCTGGGACTCAATAGTCTGGTTGCACTTGAAGATTACTGTAAATTGTGAATACTCGGTGACCTGACAGTTGCAGTTATTGTCTGCATTTGACGTTGTATGAAAACTCTTTTAGCCACTTAGTATTGTGGAATTTATTTTGTTTTGTCACTGGTCATTGACAGGACGTAACCTGTTAAAAATGGAGATCAATCATCTGATTATGGGACATTTTGTACAGTCCCTTTGATGGCTGTAATAAGACAATTAAGACAGGAGAATGAATGGCACAAGTGCTGTTTCACTGGTTAATTCTTGCAGCCAAGAGACGACTAGAAGTGCAGTGTAAATTGTAAACTAACTAGATCTGTGCAGATTTGAGTTAGAACTCAGGTGACAAGAAACAAAACATACATAGGTCTGCAGTGTATTTGCTGCATTTGCCTATTTCACACAATGCTGCGTTATATTGGAACAGTACATGAATCATCATAATACAGCATCAAAGAAGATGAAATATATGTAGTGAGTAGCATGCTGATGTCTAAGAGACTTTGCTGAGCCATCCGTGATGTGCTAATGATTGTAGAGAACCTTGCTGTTGTCATTTGGCTGTGGGCAGCCTGGCAGTCTTATATACTGAGATTTTTATTAGCAGAAAATGCAAAACTATCTGTACAAGTGGGCTAATATATTGCTGATAATGCAGTGCTTTTGTGTCATTGGAGTGAACTCACAGTGTAATGTGTATATGAGGGTTACTTAAGATATATGTTAAAAAAACTTACCAGTTTACAACTGTGTGTAAGGACGATGTGATGTTTTAAATTTTTTGTTGCCATGGCGACAAGGGTCGATCGGAGTAGAATTCAGTTAGCAGCATTTGATGGCCCATTTTTGAAAACTCCTCCACAGATGCAAAAAATCTCACAGATATCTCTTACACAATGCGAGTTAAAGCCAATTTTGTCCCAAAATTCGTTGCTGTGGCAACAGGGGTCGGTCAGGGGAAATGCCATTGGCAGCATTTGGTGGCCCATCCCTATAAGCCCCCCTATAGGTGCATAAATCTTGCAGAAATCTCTTATGCAAGCAGAGTTATAGCCAATTTTGTCCCAAATTTCGTTGACATGGCAACGGGGGTTGGTTGGGGGAAAATGGGATTGGCGGCATTGGCCCATCCCCGAAAAACCCCTTTAGGTGCAAAAATCTCGCAGAAATCTCTTACGCAAGCCAAGTGATAGCCAATTTTGTCCCAGATTTCATTGCCATGGCAATGGGGGGTCAATCGGGGGTAAATATAAATGTCACCGTTAATTAGGCCATCTCCGAAAACCATGTCCTAGAACCAAAAATTACGATTCTATTTTGCAAACAACCGAAGTTATGACAGTTAAAGAATTTTAAAATTTTCCCCATGTGCGCCATTGTAATTTTTTTCGAATTTTTTGAATAAATAAGTGAAAAATAAAATTTTTATTTTATAACAATAAAAAGGCACTTCCTTGCGCAGAACCGTGTCATTTGATGTACTAAGCATAAAAATCGGTCTAACGGATTCACCCGTAGGCGAGTTGAAGAAGCAAAAAAAGTGTAATAAATTTCGAACAGGAGAGGGTGTATATTTCACCTATATGGGGAGCAAAAGCCCCTGGGCGGATTGAGCCAAATTTTTTAGGGTAGGCATCCACAACATAATTACGCCATCCAAATTTGATGACGATTGGTTCCGTGGTTTTAGGTTGACTGAGGGTCAAAGTTTGCATTTTCCCATATACTTTGAAGGTCGTCCTTACAACACTCACACTATCGTGTGAGGTGTGATCTGTGTGTAAATGTAGATGTGCAACATAATTTGTGGTTTAAGAATTACTATTACATATTTTGTAAGTGCCAACACCATTTTGACACAATTTTTGAATTTATGACTTATCGATAGCTTTTTTTTACTTATTTGACTGAAAATTTTCATTTCTTTATATCTGTCTTGAGGAATTATTACCTACAGTAAATATAAGTCTTGATTGATTGTATGCTTGCGTGGGAAGTTGGAGCAAAAACAGTGAATAATTGCAACATTTTTTGCAGTGTTACTATGTCTGTGTTTTGTTATGTTGTAAGATTAGAAGCTGGATAGACATGCTCAAGTGATGACTTCCTTCAGTTTCAGTAATTTTAGACTGTGTATTGTTAACGTTGACCTTATTGTTAACATATATTGCATACATTTGGCTGTCATGCTGTTGTTTCTATGACTCAAGTCTGCTATATTTCAAAGGTCCACTATTCCAAAGGTCCGCTATTCCAAAAGTTTACTATTTCCACTAACCCTAAGCCTAATCCTAATTCTAACCCTAATCTTAACTCTAAACATAACCTTAACCCTAACCTTAACCCAAACCTTAGCACTGTGGTGCGTATCTGCACAATGGACTTTCGGAATAGTGGACCTTTGGAATAGCGGGCTGGTATCGTTTCTATGGCATTGTGCTGTATTATGTGTAACATGATGTTTAATCTCTTTGTAAACAGATTTATTTTTCATCCATCATATTCAGTGGTGTGGTAGTGAATCTTTTGTCTGGGGGAATGCTCTCTCCCTTTCCTTCATCTTCCCTTTCCAGGTGGCTAGGTAGTGTAATGGTAGGACGTTGGACTTGTGATCGTGATGTTGTTGTTTGACTCCCAGTTGGAATGGTATGAAGTGTTTACCAGTTACTACTTGGATGAGTGACTATCTGCGAACAGGTGTCTCCATTCTCTCCTGATATTTCGGGAACGGCATTTCTCTCAGCTACACCACTGGTCATGTTGCTATTTAATGCTGAAATTAAGCAAACAGTCTTTTCTGCCACGAACTTGTAATTATTGATGGAGATGATTAAAAGAGAGAAATATGCATGCAGATTACAGTTGTCAGTTACAGTAAAAAGAGGCTTAGGGACAGGTTGTGGGCACAATAATAGGGACCAACTTAATTCACGATTTCACGGCCGTGACATTTTCCGTGAAATTGGCCTTCTTCCGTGAAAAACGCCAATTTCCGTGAAATCCGTGTTTTTTCGTGAATTTTAGTGCTTTGAGTTTAATTTATGACAATTCCAGAGTTTTATCAGCAGCTTTTGTATGGATGTTGCTGTTTGCTACGTGTCGCACTTCAGCACTAAGTAGCTGACATTGACTGTCTTGAGTCTTGACTTAGTGTAGTAAATATTTGTTGTTCAGAAATTTCTTCGTTTGCATTAGCGCACCACCTCGAAATAACGTCTGTGGGGCCCGTGAATTTCCTAAACTCTTTCCGTGAATTTTCCGTGAAATTTGACACATTTTAAAAATTCTGCCATGAAGTCATGCATTTTTTCACGTGAATTTGGTTGGTCCCTAGCACAATAGAGATGGGGGTGAAGTCTATCAGAATTTGTATGACTGTCGCAAGAGTTGAAGGGACCTTAAATCTATAGCCATGCAGGAACAGGCAGACCAGTGCAGGGCTAGCATGATATACTTGTTGCACAGATGACTGTTAAAATCTACTTTTCAGTCATGGCTGGGAAAAAGTTTTTTTAAAGAAATGTTTTTTTTTTTAATTTTTAGTTTTAAACAAGTGATGACTGACACAGAGTAATCGCATGACCCTGTACACTACAGAATATACACTGTGTCTCAAAAAACATTTCCAATATTTTCGATTGTAACTGGAAAAGGAATTATTATATTTTAATAATTTTTGATATGATTATTTCTGACACAACTGGCCATCAAGTAACCATTTATTTTTCCACTTTACCCACCCTCATTTGCCCTCCCCCCATTTACATTTGGATTTTGGCTACATCACTGCAGTGTTGGGGATGTTGTTTTGAGACACAGTGTACTAGCGGCAAACAGATGATTAAATGTTACAGCTCCTACTGGCAACCAGTACTTTTACGGCTTGCTGTGCAGTATTTAGGTTTCGTGCAGTTGAATACAATACAATGACACTTAACAAAACATAAAATAGAAGTGCAAGATAAAAAGTCAGAGAAGTCATTCTAACCATCACCATAGGCTTCAGGAAGTTTAGCACAGCACTCCCGATGGAGGAAAGGAAGGAGAAGGGAGGCAAAAGAGGGAAGGAAAGGGAATGTTCTGTTGCTGTGCTCACCCAGAGTTCACCCTAGTTTGCATTAAAAACTAGAGATGCAGAAACCTCTCTATACATGCCGACCTTTCAATTGGAAAGCCTCATTTTGATGCTATTTAGGCTATCTGAGTGTTGTGTAAATGTAATGGGTGTGTTTCTGTATTTTCACCATTACTTTGCTCAAGTATTGGACAGAGGTTTTCATTTGTGACTGATGTGCAGTGAAACAAAAAGTCGTCTTGATAAACAGAAAGTGACAGCTGGTCATGTCAACCCCATTGGTGTTGCGAATTGTGGCACTGTCCGTCAGTGTAGCCGACAAAACTGGTGAAATCATCAGAAAAATATTGAAAACTGGTGATTTGCGTACTGTTGACAAAGCAGCAGGCACTGGCCAAAAGGTGGGCATTTCTTCATAGAATAATAATGTGTAGCCTACACGTACAGTACACCCATTTTGTGACAGTACTCTAGGATGATAAAATCAATGGAACAGCTCGAAGTTTCGTGCCATATCTATTCATATTTTTCTGAATATGGGTTTTTCAGCATTTGAATTGCAGCAGGCTGAACCTGAGTCGTTTTTTTGACCCCATTACACGTACAATTTACATGGCAATTTTGAATGAACTCCTAGGTGCCAAAAGTTTACCCTTAGTTATTTTCTAACTATTGAAATCTTTGCTGCTTTTGCAGAAAATTTTCCAGGATGCACAAAGCCTTCTTCCACTTTTTATTTTCACATACCGACAGTACAAGTATGTATCCTTGAAAGAGTTAATGTGCTTCCAAGTGAGTACAGTGTGTATGTCTGCTATGTCCATTACAGTTATAGGTGGAAGTGTACTAAACAAGCAGTAACATATGTTGGCAATTTACTCTTAGACACCTTGTATAAGGTTTTTAAACTAAACTGAATTAAATGCACAAGTTAAAAACTGTGTATTTTGCATGAATAAGTGACAGATATTGTGTAACACACAGGCAGCTGGAGTGCATCAAGGGGCTGGCTCCATTGACCCTCAGACTGAAGCCGATAGAAGCTGTCAACATTGCATCATTTCTTCTCTGCAGAAGCAGTTCCCTAATGTTCACATTTTTGGCGAAGAGGTTGCTCCACTTTTGATATATTTAATCATAATTTACACACATGTGGTGAGTCAAGAAAACAGTGAAGTGGTTTGAAGTGTCTGATCAAAGCTCTTTGCAAGAACTGACTGAAGCATGCTCATTATCGTTAGTCTTTTTACATCAATGTTTCACGTTTCACAAGTGTACCAACTGCCGATGCAGCTAAGGTGTTGTGGCATATTTAATGATCACACTATTTTTCCACACAGTGGCAGTGAAAGAAGTTTGACTATTGGTCTACATTTTTGGCAAAGATGTGAACAGTAGTCTGTTGCCTTATTTATTTATTCATTTGGTGTACATAAATACGAGAAGTGTGCTTAATATTTTGTCTTTTTGTTATTCAGTTTATTGTCTTTCGGCAATAGCCCAGTTTCACTGTGTTCTTACTGTTTTGACTTAGTTCTGTGCAGTGGACCTGTGTGGTCTGGGACTTTTGAGTCAAATAAAATTGATTGATTGAGGGATTGAAAACTGTCAGTGCTTCTGCGTGTAAATGGTCTCAGCATAGTAGTGATTGCAATCCCGCGATTGAGAATTTGGGATTAAGAAGTTTGTAATCCTGGGATCTTGTTTTCTTGATTAGACTCACAGATTGGTCGTTACTTTAATATCCCTAATAGATTTTTCTCATGACATATGGAAAGTGTATTTGAACTGTAGGGTTGACCGTGATTGCTAAAATACAAATTGTTATTTGTGTTGTTTAGCATGCAAAAATATACTATTTTGACAATTTTTTTAAACCCTGTTATTACGCGATTGTGATGCCACCAATCCAAGGATTCGGGATCCAGGCATTGCAGTCACTGTTGTCACATTGTTGTGCAAACTGTGTATATGCTGCAGGAGCTGGATGCTGAAGCAAGTTTCAGTGCCGACTGGACAGTAACAAGTATGTCAGACAACGTTCTGAAACATGCTGACGAGATGCCTGAAGATCTAAAGTCAGTCGTGGAGGAAGATGTAAGACTTATTAGGGATTGAAAGCCAGATTTCCCCGAACACCAGGTTTTGGGTAAACCCGGAAGTTTTGCCACCCCCATTATCTGGGTTTGAGGCACTTTCAAACCTGGGTTTTGGGGTTGTGTTTTTGTGTACTACAGTAATGTTTTAATGCACGTTGTGCACTTCATGTGCCACAGAATACACCAAAATGCCATTTTGAGATCGCGAAAATTTAAAACTTTTTGGAAGGAGCACTACTCAATCTGCAGACCATTCTCCAGCGGGAAGGCAACACCCATACATACTCCACACCATACTGCCCTTGGTGCTTTTGACATTTCAGTTCGCATTGAGTTTCTCAGCCCTAGACCTACAGAAAGCTTAATATGCCCCTTGGTCATCCCAGGCTTAACCCCGATACCCAGGTTTGACGTTTTCTAGCCTAAAAACCCGGGTTTGGAAAAATAGCCTTGAGGTTGGAACCCCTAGAAGGACTGTGCTTGTTGCTGATTAGCCATCTGGTTACTGCGGCCAGAAATTACTTCACATTTCCTGTTTGGACATTCTATGGATATAACAAATGACATGATATACTAACAAAAATCAATGTGTCTAGGCCGCAGACATTTTATTTGCAAACTCATTTGTACTTTTGATCTGTTTTCATAATTTTACTGCTATGTTCATTTTTTAAAACCAGTAATAATACTGCAGGTGCTTCAGTAATCCAGTGTGTTGCATGGGTTACGTTGGTTTGCTTTAGTGTATAATTCTTCGTCAGCTGTCAGAAGCATTTATTGCAAATTACTTGGAGTGAAATGTTTGTCAGATTTTTGGAAAATGCCCAGTGGATAATATTGCGTTGAAGCTACGTCAGGTAACGAATTGGATTTTTTCTAGGACATTGTGCATAGTGAATGAGTGGTGTCAGCCGAAAAAAAATTCCAAAGGGCCACCATTCCAAAGGTCCACCATGGTTGGGGTTAGAGTCAATGTTAGAGTTAGTTTAGTGTTAAGTAGAGTTTTGTCATTGTCTGAAATGTGTTTTTGGCAGCCCGTCAGAATGGCAGCCCTTCGGAATGGTGGACCCAAATCAAGTGAGTGAAAGAATAGTTTCTTAATGGCACATCAAAAAAAGGCAATTTCGTGTTATAACAACACTTAAGTAGCACTAGTGGCTTGCATTTGCCAACTGCAATGTTGTCATACTCAGGTGCATCATCACAACCTCCATCGTCAGCAAAGCACCACTTTTGACGTTGTTGTTTATACAGGTCTGCATCTGGGTCGATCCTCTTGATGGCACTAGAGAGTTTACAGAAGGTACGGTAGTTCTACATTTGTGCAGTTCATCTGTGTTCATCTCTTATCTGAGCAGAATGATGGAATTTGACAGCAGTCAGGGAAAAGTGTGGCTTGGTAGTCTAATGGTAGCATGTCGGACTAATGATCGCTAGATCGCTAGTTCAATTCCTGGCTGTTGCACTGCCAAGTAACAACCTAGGCAAGTTGTTCACATGCATGTGCCTGTCACAAAGCAGCATAATTCAGATTCACAACTGTCAGATGGACTTGTTTACGGATTGACTCCGCTCGGTCCTAGGCCGGACCAGGACTCTCCTGGTACGGCCATACTAGGTAAATTATCAGGTAAATTTGGTACCGGCTTCCAGCCTAATCGACAGAAAGGTTACGGCAGTAGGCGCATGTGGGAGTTTTGGCCGTCCTCCCATGTATCTGAGCTGTGTTTGCACTCACTGCTGGCTCAGGGCCTTGGAAACAGATGAGATCGCTCACATCGGTCACAGAGCTGCTGTGAGAGCACTGTTGGTGTATCAAGGATATATTAAAGGATTTTCAACAAAAGAAAAGGTCTTGTTCTTTGATTGTTAACTTCATATTTGGGGCGTATCTCGTGTGTGACATTTAAGATGATGTATGTTCTGGTACATCATGTTGCATCGTGTATTGGTATTTCGATCAGCTGTATTTTTTCTTCTGTGTGGTTAGTATGCTTGACATTGGTAGAATTCAGGCATGGGGATTTCAGTGGGCTACATATAAGAGACAAAAATTGAGGCTTTTTGCCAGTGTTGGGCGACATGATATTCAAAAAATCTGGCAACCCTGCTTGGGACCACAGAGGGCTGGAGACCAAGTGCACAATTTTTGATTTTGAGAAGGACCAACACAACATCCCTGGAGTAAACCTTGTTGTTAGAGCTGTCAAATTAGCGTGTTAATTAACGCGTTAACACATTAATAAATTAACACACATTTTAAAAAATTAACGCACATACGTAAATTTATTTTATTTACTAAATTCTGTCAAGCAGAAGCTTCAATATTCTGTTAAACTGCAGTTATTTGACAATCAAATGAATTCAAGTAACTAAACTGTAGTTGCCGTTTCATCACTGCTGTAAATAAATATTATTTAGATGACAAGGATAATAGATTTATATGCTAACAGTGACGTCAGTTATTGTTGAAAAATGTGTTTCTAACTTTTTATATTCTACAGGTGGGGCCCTCTAAACGTCGCGCAGCCTGAGGTAACTTACCCCCCTACTTTCCCTCTCGACAGACCTATGTGCATTATGCGTTTAAAAAATTAATGCTTCAACAGCTTATACTTGTTGTCTGTGAGTAATACTGGTACCTTGTTTACATGATGAACCTGGTTTGACGACTTGACAAGCACTCATCAAGCACTTATCTAGTGCTCATCAAACTGGTTCAAGTGCGTAGATTGCAATGGCATAGCTCATCAACCATGCATCACTCATTGAGCTGGCTTGATGACAGCTTGTCAAAGCAGCTTGATGAAGGCTTGCAATATCAAACATGTATGATAACTCAAATGCTCATCAAGCTGCTGCGACAAGCATTCAGCAAGCACTTATCAAGCCAGCTCGATGTGTACGTGATGGGTGCTTGACGAGCTGGCTTAATAATGAGGTGGTCACATCAAGCTATCTTCATCATGTAAACGGAGTATAAGAGTGGCGAGCTGCTATGCGGTGTGTATTTAGGATTACTCGATCACGTGACGGTGTTGATTGGCATAGCTGTGAAAGGCAGAGCCGTGGCTGGCGTCATCTACCAGCCATATTACAACTATCAGGCTGGGGCTGGGCCTAGCGCCACACCTGGACGCACCATTTGGGCTGTTGTTGGACTTGGTAACTAACCGATTGAAAATTTTTTTATCGATTATTTCCAGAGAGTAATTGTTGTAGTAAAGAAAGACCATAGAAACTGCAGAATTCTACTGCTGGTTGTTGCTGTCTTTTGCAAACTGAAGCTAAGTCAAAAAGGTGACGATGATGCAGTAGGCTACACAAACCGTGCAATCAACGCTCACAAATTGCAGACTGTTAATTACCTAACACTATACAAGTAAAAATCTTGATGACGTGTCCTATGGAAAATGAATTTAGATTACAAACACTGATCATCAGTCATTTTAGGCTGTTAGTAAGCCCAACATTTCAAGAAATTTCAATCAATTTAAGTTTTTAATTGATTAATTTTTTAAACAATTAATCGATTAAGTAATCGTATATTTCTGCAGCCCTGCTTTATTCCGTCGTGGCATCATACATTAGCAGAAAAGTACAAATTCAATAAGTGTATCATAGCATGCATTTTGACAATTGTTATAAGGCATTTCTGCATAAAACTATCGTAATGTTCTACTGGTGCTAAGTACAATTGTGGTCTGACATTGATCATATTAGATGCCGGTGTCTGTCATGATGATGCACAGTTGACAGTAGTTTTTCACCAAGAACTTGGTTGTGTGTTATGTGTAAAAAGTAGTCCTTCCGCTTCCGAAGCTACAATGCCCATAGGGTAGCACTGATTTCAGTCTCCTTAACCCTCAGCCAGACATAGGTTTACTCTGCAATACTGTGACTAGGGTGTTGGCTAGTGCACTGTATGCTGTGCCTGTTTATGGCCAAGATTTCGCTGGTACTCACTGCACCTACCCACAAAGCGATGGCCAGGCTGAGTTGGCCTGGGTGGCAGTTTACATACATACTGTCTGCAGATGGTCTCCCATCCAAGTACTTAGTTGATCGATATCACTACACCAAGCCACCGCAAAGTACGGATTTGACTGTGATTTCAGATGGCTTGGTACTAGGGTTGGCAGTCTAACGGTATCGGTACTGCATCAGACTAGTGATCACGAGGTCTGGTTCAACTCCTGGCCAGTGCACTGCCAAGTTACAACCCTGGGCAAGTTGTTCACACACATGTGCCTCTGACACCAAGCAGTATAATCTGGTACTGGTCTAACTGCCAGGAACGTAACGGCAGTATAGGGGAGAGGTTTGGCCTACTGCCCAATTGCCCATATAGCTGAGTTTTGTTTGCACTCACTGCCATCTCAGGACCACTGTAAACAGTGATAAGCATCAACCTCAGTCACAGAGCTGCGAGAGAGCATGTGGACAATGGGGCCAGTTTACATTTTTTTTTCATTTAGGTGCATTTGGTACTGAAGCGAAGAGTCCACCGGCAGACAAGCGCATTGTAGTGACAACTCGTTCGCACATGACGCAAGCCGTGAAAGAAGCAATAGACGCATGTAACCCGACAGAAATATTGCGAGTAGGAGGAGCCGGACACAAGGTTAGTAGTGTTCCATTGTCACACACTTCCATAGCTCTTGTTTTGTTTTAATCACTGACAAGTTGAGGACAGTGACACTTTTCAAAGGAATCTGCGTCACACTACTTTGCAGATACGTCTTCAACCTACACTGTGAACTAAAGCTGTGTTCCGACTCGCATGATGACACTGGCAAAACTAACAGTAATGTGTAAAACGTTGGACCCCTTAGACCACCCCTGTGAATATTCTGGGTATCCAAACCTTTTGCGGATGCACCTATGCTGTCAACATAAATGCTTGTTGAGATAGGGATCGATATTGTATGAGCACGAAATGTTAGGAGGCAACGTTATAGTTGGCATATAGGAATAATGTGCATGTCATGTGGCCAAGCTAGCAGGCCACACTACGGGTCTTGATTGTTCGTCGTGTTTGGCTTGTAAATCGAAAATGAAAGAAGTTGGTTACTACTCAGATGGGTGACTGCAGGTGGATGAATAAACCATTTAGGTAGATAACCAACATCAAAGTCAACTTAGCCTTCCATCCCTTCGGGATGGGTAAATTAAGTACCGGTACCAGCCTGTCTGGCTGGGTTTATGGCGGGGCACGTTCACTTGTGCTGGTTAGCAGCTAACACTGTGTGATCCCATACGGCAGGTGACGCTCCATAGCTCTGTGATGGGTTTACTATTAAGAGCTTTACGCCACCTTTACCTTTTTTAACTGTCAGTTCTGTGCATAGGTGCTGTTGCTGGTTGACGGACGTGCTCATGCATACGTATTTACCGGCCAGGGCTGCAAGAAGTGGGATACTTGTGCACCAGAAGCCGTTCTGCATGCGATCGGTGGCCGTCTGACTGACGTACATGGAAATTTCTACACATACGAGCCTACAGTGAAGAGGTCTAATACTGGGGGTACCCTGGCTACTGCTTTGGCATCGGAACACAAATGGTACCTGGAGAGGATAGGCCTGCGTCAAGGCATCAGCCAGTCATTACCTGCTTAGTTGATGTGCACAGTAATTTAAAATAGTGTAAGGATTACATTCAGAAGAAAATGACAGATACAGGGTGGCCACAAACCTGGAAAGCCTGTAATAGTGAACTTGGAAAACTTGGGGAGTTATCAGGGAATTCTGTGTAAAAAATTGTAACAAACAAGGTAGTGTCACCAGATGCAGTTTAAGGAGTACAAAAATTTTTAAAAAATGGAGGAGCTTACAGTGCTCCGTATACGACCATTATTACAATTACTTTTTGTTGCAATAACCACAGAAAAATAAGTTTATGGCTCTGGAAAAGCCTAGAAAATTGATGGAATTTTTTCTCCTCTTTTTGTGGCCACCCTGAGGTACTTCAGTTCATGTACATGCACAAATGTGACTGTTAGTTAGAATTTGCTCAGTGTGCACTGTGCAGTGTGCTAATTATTTGTAATTTTGTGTCACTATGAACAGCTTGTTCTAATGTCTCCATTTCATATCCCAGCATATTTTAGCCTTGATTTTGCACTGCTGTGCATTGTTAACTGTTTGTTATGATGTTTGTAAAAATATATAGTGTCTTGGTTGATACAGCACATTCTGGGACCGTTATTTGCAATTTTTTGCAACCGACATTTTGTTTTCATTATTATACATCACAATTCAACATGCAGAAGATATCTTCCTGTGAATCTTCTTCGAAACTGCATTGATTTGGATGAAACTTGACTTAACAGGTCCGAAAAAATGTCCCTGTAGAATTTTTTGATGGTATTGCTTCATTTATGCCGATAATATATAGTAATATATTTAAGAGATTGTTTTTTTAGCTTGCTGGTAGTGTGTAATTTTGGGGGAAAATCTTTGAAAAACAATGAGCATGCAGCAGTTTTGCTTCTCTTATAAACATATGTGTGATGTTAAACAATTAGTTTTGTTGCCTGAGGGCTGACTTGAACGTTAAATTTATACTAGAGCAGGAATATGTAATGGCTTGAGATTGTTGCCATGAACTATGATATACCCTATTGTATGATAATTATATCAATGTAAGATAATGACTTTCAGATAATAGTTTGTGTCATACATCATGTCATTGTTGTATTAGACATATCTTGTTAACCACAACTTACTTCTGTTTCTGCACAAAATCCAGTTGTTAGCAGAAGTGAAAAACATACTTCATTGTTACAGCTGACGTAACAGTAAAGATATTTGTTACTGATGTGTCCTAACTGATTTGCTGTATATTCTTGTAAAACTCAAACAGCTGTCATGACAACATAAGAAGGCAAGGCTTTTATGTTTAAAAATACCTGATAAAGATAAAATTCTGCCACAAAGGAATACTATCTGTCGATAAAAACTATGTCATATTACTGCGTCATAAGCATTGTTCATTCCATCACATAGAACGTGATACAAGGGGCAGTATATTGGACTTTTTTCAACAAGGGTGGCATATATGATTCTGGTAGACAGTTGGAATGCTGAAAGACAACCATTGAACGCTATGAGTTATGTCCATCAGTGACGTCATGGTCAGGGGGGAAGAGAGGAGGGAGGCACAGGGAGAGTTACCCACAAAATTTTTTTGTTTGAATTTGCTGGCAAACCTTTTTCTTGTCCGAAAATTTTTGTCTAAAAATGCAAAATTTGGGGCTAAAATCTTCATTCTGGAAAAATAAAGGCAAATTTGGAAATTTTGAGCATCAACAATATCCGTCAAAAATTTTCAACTGTCTGTCGGAATTCTGTTAGAAATTTGTAGTCTCTGTCAGAAAATTGCATCATTGCATTGAAGAAGATGCAATTTTCCGACAGGCGCTATTGTGACAAATGCTATTCCGACTAAAATTCACGTCGACAGACGAATCATTATGCTTTACATTCACATTCACCAGGGGGCGACAATTTTACGTGTAATGTAGTATGATTTTGTGCTTAATATTAAAATTACGGTTTTCACTTACGGTTAAGATTAGGGATCTGGTTAGGGTTAGCATTTTTCAAAGATTTATGTTACAATGCACACCATAAATTAGGGTACAATATAGGTAATAAAGTCGACGGCGGTGCATGTAACTACAAAAATTGCCAACGGCTGCCCATGACGGTCTACTTAGTAGACCTGAGGAGCTAGCTGGTCGATTGGCGATCCGTGAAGCTACGGCCGAGGTCGTCAGTCTTGGCTGTCGAAATAGCGTCTGTCGGAACAGAGTACAGTACCCCTTCTTCCTGCCCTGCCTACTTTTTATGTGGAGAGCTAGCAAGGGAAACCCCATGAATGATGGGAGAAAATAGGGCACCTCCTTTAAAAAGGCGTTATTCTACCCTTATTGGCTCATTTAACTTGAAAATGGTTGCAGATAGGCACAGATATGCTGCTTATCATAACAAGCACTGGCGACGAGCTTCTTAGGAATGTTAACATCAATGACTTTGAATGACCCTGAACCCCCAAAATAGGTGGTATTAGTGAATTTTTTATTTGCAATTTCAGGCTGCGACACGCATTTCAACAGTGAATTGCACCGAAATGGCTGGCGATAGACCAAGACGACCTGCATACGGAATTTTCAGCATTAGATGTAGATTTTAGCAATCCAGGTTTGGACCCTTTAGGTTCAAGGAGGCCTGCACATGCGGGTGTCAAAGATTGGAACACCTCTAAAAAGTGGTTATTTATCTGCTGTTGGCTTGTCTAGCGTGAAAACGGTTGCAGATAGGCACAGACATGCTTATTAACATAACAAGCACTGGTGACATGCTCCTTAGGATTGTCAACATTGATGACCTTGAACCCTAAAATAGGGTTTTTAGTGATTTTTTGGCGACTTTTTGGCTCAAATGTGTGAACTGCGACGAAACGGATGGAGATAGACCAAAATTACTTGCGAACAGGAACTGCTATAGGCTCTCGTGCATCCTGAGCATTAGCTCAGACTTCTTGTTTAACCCAGGATGCCATTCAATGACAGCAGCTTAATTTTATAATGACAGCGATCTGGAGTTTTTCTGGATAATCAATCAGTTCAGTTTGTGAGCCATCGCTTGCTTCAGCATGATGATCTTGCTATCAACCTCAGCAGCTGTAAGATTCTGAGAAAACGCACACACAAAGTTACACAGGCACTTTATGGTCCAACACGCCGTGGGGTTCTTGTGCATTAACAGGCTAGGAGTGTGTAGCTCTTTATGAGAAACTCGTCTCAAAGCTACAGAGGTGCAGCACCTGCCACATGGGATCACATAGTGTTACCTGTCATCTACTACCCCATTTTAACCCCAGGCAAGCAGGCTGGTACATGATTTACTTACCCCAAAGGGATGGAAGGCTGACTTGACTTCAGTGGTTGGATATACCCAAATAGTCTGTATGTAGACAGACGGACCCATCCTAATAGTTACCACTTGATAGTGACCCGACCAGGAGTCAAACTCGTGACCTTGTGATCATAAATCCAGCATCCTAATGATTATGTAACCAAGCCATTAGTCAGAAGGTCACAACTGTCTCACGGAAGATACAACCTGGACCCATGAAAAGCAAACTCCTAAGTATGACTGCATCAAATTATGACTTATTTTGAAAATTGTTTCGGAAATGTACTCTGCAGTGAATCTAGAATTGGGTATAGCTAAAGAATAAAGATCCAGTCAAACCCCGAATGTGACGGTAAAGTACTGTCCACGTCAGAATGCATGTAATTCTAAGTATCATTCAGGATTCCAATGCTGACTACTATATTTCATGATGGTGCATTTGGAATGTAATGAAATCTTCAACGTTATTACAACAGATCTACCACTGACGTAGCCAGTGAAAGAATTTTGAAAGGCAGTCAGTATTTGAAGTTGCGAATGCATGAAAACTAAGGGGCTTAGTTTTTACAGAGCACCTGGTTTTGAAAACTTTATTTTGCCATGGTGGCACAATAACCAGCAAAACAAACACATAATGCAAACAGTAAATAAAAATAATTGAAAAAAGTAAAACAGGTAAATACAATAGACACAGACAAAAATAGAACAAAAGACAAGAGAGAAAAATATACAAACTAATTACAACCAAAACCTTTTTTTGCAGTTCATCTTTACCAAACGTGCCATACAGAATTACAGAGTTATGAAATAATCACTGTCCTCGTAAAAAGCCAACTCCAACAGCATCAATTTCAGTGGCTAATAGTTGCTAGCCCATGAATTACAAAATGACAGTGACAGCCAGCCAACATCATTTACACCAAACAGCTTTGTATAGTAGGCGCATACCAAGTATGGTGCAAATGCTTTAGTGTCGTCGATGTTGTCAGTTCTCAGTCGTTTCTGCCTGTCACGTGAGTACGATGGCTGCAACAAAATACACTACCAAAATACAACTTGCTGCAACTGTCAGTATAGTCAAAATGCTTACTTCCGCATGGGAAACCCATCTCGGACCTACGGAACGTCACCTGCCATATGGATCACACAGTGTTACCTGTCACCCAACACAGGTAAACGCACCCCGCCTCATCTCCAGCCAGACAGGCCAATACTCGATTTACCAACCCTGGAGGGATGTAAGGTTGAGTTACCTTGGTGTTGGTTATATACTGAGATGCTTTACCAGTCATCAAACAGTCAGTCACCTATCCATCCAAGTAGTAACCACTTGACAACGACCCGACTGAGAGTCGAATGGTCCACAACCTCTGAATCGTAGGTCCGACACCCTATCATTATGCCACAAAACTACTAAGCATAAGTAGAATTTCTAAGATACAATGCAGGACATTCTCACATTCAACTCTGACACGATATAATAATGGCGTCAATTCAAAAACTGACCATCGACTTGATGACAGAACAGAACACCAACAAAAAACCAATTAAAACCTTATTAGCATAAAAAAATACAGATGGATAGGAAAACAATGATGGCATAATGAAACAACAAGACTCGGGTAAAGAAAGCGTGGTACCCAAAGATAAGCCGAACAACAGTGACCACAATAACTCAGAGAAAATCTTGGCTGCGTGCCTATAACCTGCCCCACCATGGTCAGCCACCTTGACGTGGTGGTGGGGCTTTGCACCGATGACCCAAAAGATTTCTAAAATCTGGAGGTGAGGAGCTAACTAAGAGCTGACCAAACCCGTGAGAGCAGATTGCTACACGTTACCAGTGCTTTTGTGCTGGTTTTGGCTTCTTAGCCGACTACGGCTTTATAGCTGTCTTTTTACGGCTTTACAGCCATCTATTTACGGCTTCACAGCCATCTATGGCTTGTGGTTACATTCGGGGATGCACATTGGGCCGAACTAATACGGCCTCAGCGCTGGGCAGGTGTAAGGTAAGGAGGAGGGGCCTATAATCTGAAGGTTCAACAGTCCGAAGGCATATACTGCAACATGCATTTCACCACTGGTAACCCTAACAATGTCCACAATCCTAACCCTAGTTGAGTCAAAATGTGGAGATTGAGTCAACATCTGTAGAATTATGTCACAAGGGTTCGATATCGAGCTGCCCCAAAAATCACTGCATGCAGGTGCAACGGGTGTTGTTGTTCAGTGTTCAATCTGGCAAATTCTAAGAAGTCCAATCAAGAAATTATGCAGCAATGTCGAATAAAAAGTAAACCATACCATCATATCAAAGTATTCTGGAGATATACTTTCAAGCTGAAGTATTCGGCTTTCGAGGTTCTGTATTCTTTGATAAACATCACCTGGCACTGGTTTTCCTACAAATGCCCAAATGTTTCATCTTAAAATTGTTAACGCACTGAACTGATTCTCTGTGCAAATATCATGCAAAACTATCAATCACTTCTACACAAAGTTCACAAAACCACATCAATTTTTCATGTGCAATAAAAAAAGTTCATGTATTTCCTTAACCAAATTAAAGCAGTGTAACTAAATTGCTACAGGTTCCATGTTGTTGATACTGATTCACTACATGTGCATTATCCGCGTGCATTATATAACATTTTATGTCCTTGCAATTGATGCTGCATGAAAAGTGTTGGTCTTGGTCTCAAAAAATTTTGGTCTTAATCATACAAAAAGTCTTGGTCTTGAGAAAAAAGTCTTGGTCTTAAAATAAGTCTTGTTTACATCACTGGCCGATATGAATAACTAATCTCTTTTGAAAATCAGGGGCCAAATTTACAAAACATCGTCAGACAAATTTACAATGTTATGACATACGAAAGGTTTACGACAGATTTACGATAAAAAAAACACAATTTACAAAATATTGTATGAGAAAGTTACGAGAAACATACGACAAAGTTACGACAAAATGTACGACAGCTCGTTAGCTGTGATACGACAGCATCAAGCACGCATGCAGTAATTATTTCGATTTTTCATTACTATATAATTCTCACAAAGTGCTGTAATATGTATAAATGTCATTTGCGGTAAATTCAGGCAGTGAAATCGGCGCAAAATCAGTTCACTTGTTATTGTTTACATTGGCACCCGTTGGCAATGGCAGAAGCAAACGATCAACGCAGCACTGTGCGCTGCCAGCTCAGTGACACTGCGTCGAGATTGGTGGAAGTTGTGGTTGAGGTCAACGTAATGGCAGCCGATTGGCTGGCTAATTTTAGTGACTACAGAGTTACGACAAAATTGAGAGAGAGTTATGAACTCGTAAAATCAGCTTTGAAAATTCGGACACAACGTTTTTACGACAATCTCACAACACCATAACTTGTTGATTTTCGACAAAAATACGATGAAGTTGCGAAGATTTTACGACAATTTTAGGATTGTTTTACGATGTTTTGCAAATTAGGCCCCAGCAAATAACAAGAACCACACTAACCATGCTCGGAGAGTTTCAGATGAGTTTCCATGCTGGACAGCCGTTCATTGATGGCTGTGGGAAGTGGCATATATTCACTAGCTTGAGCTACAGAACCTGTAGTGCCAGTCTGTGCCAGGATACGTTGGCTGTTAGCATCTCGATGAGTGTCCATGGTCTGCGGTCCAAACTGGTTTACAACTCTTCGCACTAGCACAATACAAACGTCAAGATATACACCATGTCAGAAAAAATGTGCCACTTCCATTGCTTTAATAACTCCATGAAGAATTAATTTTTGATGATTCTGTGGTCTCAATGACTTTCTGAGCCGATGCACGCACTACCAACTGTACAGTATGAATTCATTGTTGCAAATGACCAAACTACAACATTGGTACTTCATAAAGTAATGTAGCAGTAGTATTAAGCTGGGGTGGTAAATTAAATAGTTATTTGATGGCCAGTTGTTAGAAATATCTGTACCAAAAATTATTAAAATCTGATAACCTATCTTCATGTTACGATCGATAATGTCGAGGTCTCTCTCTTTCTGATACACAGTGTACAAAGTCTTTGGGTGATCAAACATAATACGACATAACTTTATCAAAGCTGAATGAAACTTTGTAGTTTCTTGTAAATTTGAACGCAAAATGTGGGTGCATGTGAAATATCACTTAAAATTGTCCAGTGTTTGAAAAAATAAACTTTAGAACAAGTTAGAGGAACAGGGGGTTAACATTTTCTGATTCACACTGCAGATGCAGCAGAAAAATAATTCTCACAGCGTAAATGTTTACGCTTGAACAAACGTAAATATGCTGCAGCAAATGCCGAATGTACCGGTGACATGACTGCTGCCTCTCCGTGGATGATAAGTCGCCTGTGTTCTAGCACAACTCTCACAGTCTGAAAAATACCAGAAACAAAAACTTGAATGCTAGTTGAGGGACATCAAATAGAACTGCAGCAGTAACTTCATCAGCAGTATCACACCACGATCTCGTCGTTCCACCACAAAACTCCCAAACATTTGACCTGTCATTCTGAAATTAATAAATCACAGTGGCATTGTGGCAGGAGGGGAGGGGGCAGAGCCGCAGAGGTGGCAACTGCCCTCCTAAATTCTGGCCTGTTGAAAAATTAGTGAAAAATCGTGCCAAGAAATTTTCATTCAAAAATGCCACTTTATGCCTGAAAACCCCATTTTTGGCAAATATGAAAACAAAGTTAACATTTTGAGCATCAATAATCTCCTACACTGCAAAATTGCAGCTGCCTGTCAAAATTCTCTACATGACAGACTTCTGTCCATAATTTGCAGTGTTCATCAGAAATTTGCAACTTCCGGTCATCTGGGGCCGTATGCATAACAACGTCGTAACTTTACTTCCAAACTAAAATCGAATTACGTCAGACGTAGTGCTAAGTCTGCATAACGACGACGTAGCATTAGTCAGACGCCTACGTCCGAACAAACTCTAGTCGCTCCAGCGACCTGTCGTAAATATTTAGTCGGTCGTTGTCACTTGTCAATGTAAACTAACGTTGCTAAGGAGAAGCTGCAATCATGTCATGCGTCGTAAAGGACGTATGGCGAGTCA
>Ga0209367_1000911_pt1 | contig 33653 bp, 12 predicted proteins | sample WorMetLIZISLAND2_FD_187412 | JGI IMG/M metagenome (GOLD analysis project Ga0209367, IMG submission 187412) | Marine gutless worms symbiont microbial communities from Max Planck institute for Marine Microbiology, Germany - Olavius geniculatus... ... | reverse complement strand
TCTCATGTTGCTACCTAGAAAGTCCTACCGCTCTGATGTGCTTTGATGTGAGACGACTCGTCAGAACTTTTCAGTAGGCCTAACTATGTTGCACATTTTCTACATCGACGGCTTTCCATAACTTTGAGGTTCTCCCGTTTTCCAGTCTCGTGATTTCCACCCCTGCGATTTGGTGCCGGGTTTTCCAGTTCCGCGTTTTCCAGTCTCGCGTTTTCAGCGACCCCATTTTTACGCTATTATACACGCAAAGAATATTTAACTCAAATAATTAAAAACAAAACCCTACCATTTGTGAAGAATAAAAACCGGAATGTACTAAATGTACAGATCAAAAACAGCTGAACGCACTTTGCCCATGAGAAATAAATCATATTTGTAATTTTGTACCTTTACGTTTTAACAAGAACAAAAAACACGACATTAAAAGCAGAAAAACATTTTTAAAATAAATAAAACATTTTTAAAAACATAAAAATATTTTAAAAACATAAAAACATGTTTTTTAAAAAATTTTATATAAAAAAAATTAAAAATGTTTTTACATCTATGCTTATAGTGACAAGTTGACAACCGACTGTTTATTTGTGGTTTAAACTTTTTATCCCAATTTCTACACCACTATCATACACATTGGAATGGTGTTCTTAGTTGAACGTGAGACATTTTATCTCTTATCTGCTATAGCCCTAGCTGTCGCAGGCCGTTCCTGTCTCTGAAAGAATGAAATTTCTGTTGTGTGGCGGACGAAAATAACACGGCGATAAGTCGACTAGCGGCGATCGCTGACATGATGTAGCTTTCGATGCCTGGCCGGGCTGCTGCAGCAGCTGCAGCAGTGTAGTCTGGCTTCAGTCAGTGATGGATGGATTGGGGGTCGCTTTGCCTTAGAAGTAACTACTAGCAAGTTTCTAGGCATGCTGCCAGCGGCCGCTTGCACTGCACGCACTGTAGATCAATAGGGCTTAGTGCACAGCGTGCGCACCATGTGCCGTCATTTCAAATCACAGCTGTGATCTAGTCGAGTCCTGTTAGTTCGAGTCCGGTTGTCCGAGGCATCACCGCATCACTGCTTCCGAGCTACACGGTGGCGTCGTGGCAGAGGACTTGGGGGGAGGAGTCTCCTAAATTTTGGCCTGTCGAAATATGTCTTTCCAAACATGCACAATTTGGGACTGAAAATCCATTTTGGCGGAATTTATGGGCAAAATTGAACGTTTCGGCACCCATAATCTCCCCTGTCGAAAATTTGCAGCTGTCTGTCAAAAATTTTCAACTTCCTGTTCCGTCTACTTTTTGTACGCTCTTAACTAGCGTACGTCTTTATCCTTTAATCATCCTTACGACCGTAGGCGTCGCCAGGTCAAAAATATGGGGTGGACACAGGACACTGGACACACATGGCGAGCGCAGACTGCAAGCATATGGCTAATGGGGGATCTGTGGGTAGAACTTCTAACTGAGTCTAGGGGCAAAGCCTCTGGTTTAGAGTCATTGGAGTAGGATCTACGGATTGAGAGGCACTTGAGGGTGGGGCATAACAAGGGTATCTCCGCCCCACAGAGGTCTGGGAGAAGGCTTTTTCCTCCCCAAGAATTTTTCTGTGTTTCTGTGCTTTTTGGCGTCGCGTGCGCTGCGTTTGTTGCGTACTTTTATTGTTTTTTTTTTATAATTGTGTTTGTTACGTACACTCTTGTGTTCTTAGCAGGAATCATGGATTGGATTAGAATTTGGAAATTCCGCTTTTCTTACTTATTATTTTTGTAGTTGACCTTTGACCGTGTTGACAATCAGTGGGCGTGGCACTTGGAAACTGGTGTCGCGTTATAGTTGTCGTAATATCGTTCAACTTTTTTCTCAATTAGGTTTAGTAAACAGTTTGCTGTTTTGTAAATATGTTATCTGTGCATTGTCTAGATTGCTTATTTTGGGCTTTAATTTGCTGTCATACTTGCTGATCGCCTGTGATTCGTGAGTTAGCTATTGCATACCGTGACTTCACTTTTTGACCCAGACTTTCGCAGTTTTGATGAACCAGTTCGGCGAATTGGCTGAGCGAAACTAAAAGCTAAACGCTAAAGTCTGTATTTAGACTATACTTAGATTAAAGTTTAACTGAACTTAGACCCTACTTTTGCACTTTCTTTTGCTGAACCTTTTTTGCTGAGTGGACTCTTCGGACTTAGACCGAAGTATCCGCTCAGCAAAAGGCTCAGTAAAATCATTTCGTTTGTTGGCTAAAGTATGCACTTAGAGCGAACTTTAGCTCAACAAATTGGCTCAGCAAATGACAGTCAAAAAGTGGAGTCATCCAGTTGTTCCAAGTAGTCTCCAGAACCACTGCCATTCGCTGCCACTGCCACCGTTAAGGCCTCAGACCACAACCAGTCATTAAGTTATCAGTCTCGGACCACTAAGGTTCTACGCCACTGCTGATAAACTACTGGTTTTAGCAGTTCAGATAAAAAACTAAGCAATGACGTGTTGTGCTCACACAGCCGCCAGTGTGAGTGCAAGTGTCCCTGTTAGTCATCGCAGTGCCAGTGGAGACAATCAGTGGGTGAATATTAGTTTTACAGTGTACTATAGGATTTAGTAAAGTTGTTGCTTTTGGATCTCAAAAATTATTGGTACAACTGGTGACAGACCGGTGACTTAGTGGGCCAGATCGTTAAGCCAGCCGCTAAGGCTTAGCAGTCTGGACTGCTGCTAGCTTAATGGCTTAGCAGTTTTTTTAATGGCTTAGCAGTTCAAATCACTAAGCCAGCTGTTAAGGCTTCAGATTAGCTATTAAGGCCTTAGCAGATGGTTCTGTTGACTACTTCCAAGTTTTAGTCTGAACTAGAAATACATTCTGTGGAACGAGGTATCTGTTCCATTGCCATGCTAAATAGACTAGCAGCTGCGTTTCAGCGTTTGACGCTCTTGTGAGCCCGCAGCCAATTTTGTCTTTGAATAAAAAACGGTTGGTTGCCATGACAACAGGGGTTTTCAGTGGAGAAATTTACATGACACCATTGCATAGCCCAGGCTTAAAAATAGGGGGTAGGTGAAAACAGTGTGCAATTATCTTTTGTGGGAGCCAAGTTATAGTCAATTTTGTCCAAAAATTTGTTGCCATAGCAATGGGGGTTGGCAGGGGAAAAATTTAAATGACACCATCGGATAGCACGGGCTCAAAATTAGGGGAGTAGGTGCAAACAAGTAGCAATTATCTTTCACAGAAGCCAAGTTGTAGTCAATTTTGTCCCAAAATTCGTTGCCATGGCAACAGTAGTCTGCAGGGGAGAAATTTAAATGACACCATCGGATAGCATGGGCTGAAAAATAGGGGGTAGGTGAAAACAGCTAGCAATTATCTTTCACAGGTGCCAAGTTATAGTCAATTTTGTTATAAAATAATTTGTTGCTATGACAACAGTGGTCGGCAGTGGAGAAATTTTAACGACATCATCGGACAGCCCAGACCCGAAAATAGGGGGTAGGTGCAAATGGTGCGCAATTGTCTTTTACGGGGACCGCTTTGAAATCTTCATTGGCTGTAATGCAAAATTTTGCAACTTTTGAATCGTTGCTATAGCAACAGAGGTCGATAGGTTGTAAATTTAAATAACATTGTTAGATTGCCCGACCCCAAAAATAGGGGGTAGGTAAACACAACATGCAATTATCTTTTACGGGGACCGAGTTATACTGATTTGAACTCTTCATAGGCTGTAATGCAAATTTTTTAAAAATTTGGGTAAAATATGGGAAGGAATTATCAGATTATTATCCCAAACAAACTGGATCTTACTTTTCAAGCCCCGAATCACTGATCAAAATTTCATCAACATCGAATCAAAATTGTGGCCATAGGAGTGTTTACAGACAGACTGACAGAATGACAGAATGACAGACAGACGCAAATGATTTTATCATTTGTCCCTTGCTATGCTATAGCAATGGGACAGATATAAATACTTCTTTGGCACAAATTAACCTGTTTTGGAAATGTTAATTAAACCGCAACAAAAGGTGTCTTGAATAGAAATCAGTTCAGTAAACCAAACCAAATTTACAACAAACTCACTTCTTTTTCTTTGCTGTTTTGACAGTATACACCATAGTGGGTTGCATGCCTTTACATTTTGTGGACAGGGAAGATACATTTATGATCTAGCTGTATCAAGTTAATGTCTATTCGTAACTCTCATGTTATGGTTCAGTTTTCACTGCAGGTCATTTGCAGGCAAGCATGCTCAGATCAACTTAGCCTCCTATCCTCAGCAGGGTGAGAAATGAGTAGTAGCTCATGGGCTACAGGGTAAAGACTTAGTGTGGCTGAATGGGGGCAGTGGTATGTCTGCTGGTTGTTCTGCTTGTCTTACTTTTTACTGTCAGTAGCTTATGCTGATTAGCTGCCACTTCAAACATTGTAAAGCAATTCTAGTCATGAGTTGACTTATGTAAGAAGCACTATAGCAAGTACCAGACCTTCATCTTTTTAGCATATTGGGTCACTTTATTGGTGGCTGCAGCAAAACTATGCAGCTGATCTCATGAATGATGCATTTTATCTTATTATCTGTTTGTTCTCTGCTTTTAGCATAAATTCGCACAAATGAAGATTCCATGAACATAAGGCAACATCTCAGGACTTTAGTGTTTCTTGTTCATGTCTGGTCAACCTATTTACTTGATACTTTTCTGGTCTTATTCTGGCAACAGCGTTTTTACTCAGACCACGTTAGAACATTTTAAGTGCATATTTGAAGTGCACAATGTCAGCCAGTGGCTGAATCCTGATGAGACTGATAAAGAGTTTGTGACATGTCGTGCTATCTTGTGTTTTAAAGTCGGCTATGATGACTTCTCTTCAGCTTCCCCAGCCCATTGCCGAGCTGTCAACTCCATGCCTGCTGATGGATGTGGACATTGTTCGTAGAAATGCTGAGAGTATGAGGGAGCGCTGCAACAGTCTCGGCCTGAAGCTCCGCCCACATATGAAGACACACAAGTGCCTGTGAGTTATTGATGCAGTCATTTTTCGATGCTACAGCTTTTTTTGTTATTTTTGAGGTTCTGGTTGCCATCTTAAGAACGATTCTTTTCTGCCACTAGATGTCATTCCAGCCAACAAATGTGGCCATGGAAGTTGTAACTGTTCAACTTGTATGCATTTGAATGTATGTAGTTTTTGTTCTGCTTGTATTAGTGAATTATTCAGTCAGTGAATCAGTGTAATATATTTAATAAATCTTTAAACCGTGTCTCAAAAAAACAGTCAAAATTGTTTTTGGCATAACTTTGTCAAATTTATACCAACTTTGATAATTTATGGCATAATGATGGCCAAAATGATATTATTATGTATGGTGCAGTCATTTGCCACCTCAGCTAATTTATGTCAACACACTACCGTGTGAAACACAGATTCTCCAAATTGTTACATTACACGGCGATTATTTGTATCAGATGGCTCACCTTTGCATCATCAATTCGACAGAGCGTGCAACGTGGTTTAATAATTTTGAGGTATTAAATATTTTATGCTGAAAACAGCAGACAACAAAATAGCTGGCTGATGAGCTTAAAACATGTCTAATCGATGAGTGAATGCATTTGATCCTTTGAACGTTGATTCTGCTATCAGCCATTGGCGTTGCATCTAAGCCATTGCAACTTTGTATGCGGAGCACACTTTGGCATAAATTCTAATGTTCAAGCGATTTGTTATGCAAACTAATAATTCTGTTAAATAATTTACATTTTAGTGTATTTTGTGCCTAATTAACTCGTTACAGCGTTTACTTGAGACAACAGCTCAGCATTATGCAACAATTTGGAGCATCTATGTTTCACACGGTAGTGCATTGACATAAATTAGATAAGGTGGAAAGTGAGTGCTCTTTACATAATTTCGTTGTCTTAGCCATCAACGTGCCAAAAATTATTAAAGTTAGTAAAAATTTGACAAAAGTAATGACAAAAACAATTTTGACTGTTTTTTTGAGACACAGTGTATATAACAGCATCATAAACCGGATGTTATTTAAGCCTTCAACTGCCACTGCCAGTGTTCTAAAGTTTGTGCCGATGTGCACATTATGGATTTTCAATTTCAGTCAGTGACTTTGAATGACCTTGGGCAAACTTTTCTGGAATATATTTGCACAGTATTTCTAAGTGCATGCATTTAATTTAGCTTGTTATTGTGTGTTGTTAATGTTTTTATATACTTTTATCTAATGCTGTCTGTGTGTGGAACAGTGAAATAGCTGAAATAGAAACTGGAGGCTCAAAGCGCACCATAACCGTCTCAACAGTACAAGAGGCAGAAGTTTTTGCCAGTAATGGTTATGACGACATAATTTTTGCTGCTCATTTTGGGCCCGATAAAATCTCAAGGTTAGTAAAACTTGCAGTAATTACTGATGTTATATATATATATATATATATATATATTTCTTTTAATTTAAATTTATGGTTAGAATAACAGCTGATAGCAGATTGTCACAAAAATTCAGTTATATTTGTTTTTTTGGCATTTGCTTTACCAGTTTTTTTGCATAAATTTATTAAAATCTGTCACCAGTTGTTGGAGATTTGTTTTTTTCATTGGATAGCAGAACAGATTACACGACTAGAGGCATTCAGAATTTCAGATGCATGCCATTACATGCCAGCCACTGTCTCTGTCTGGACCTGGATGATAATATGGGGTCTAGTGACATATTGTTTTCGATGGGAATGAGATTTGAGAGTCAGACCTCCAGCCAAAACATGCGTATGCAAATTGCTGCTGCCACCTCGAAAACGAAACGTGCCGAGTGTCTGTTTTAGACTGAAGCGTCTGGCCGGTCAGCTGGAAGCATTTCATGTGCTGATTGACAATGTGGCTGAGTTGAAGTTACTGCAGCAGAATCCAGTCACAGATGAGATTCCTTGGTCCATCTTCATTGAGGTCGACTGTGGCTATGGACGAGGTCTGATGTGCACATTTTTCATGAGAAGACACCCTTTTTTTCTTTTTTAAAAATAATTTTGTTTAGTGGCAATAAATTTACACAAAATTGTTAGCAGGTTAAGCTGTAACGATGCTAATTCCAGATATTTAAGCAAATTTATATTGCTGGATAAATATTTTGTGTTATTCATGATGCAGCTGTTACATCATGAAATGTGTCGAGACAACAAGCTTGCTCATTTTAGTCGGAGCAAACCTTCAACACTTTGTCTTCAGTTAACCACGTGAAGTTCATCATGGAAACAGTGTAGCTATTCAATCACTTATTGCTTAATTTATTGGTTTATTGATTTATTGATTAATCGATTTCTGCGTTGATGCCCGTGCCTGTCTGTGTGCAGCGGGTGTGGTATGGTTCAGTGAGGATGGTGTGGATCTAGCTAAGTCTATCGCTGCCAGCAGCAAGCAGGTGACATTGGCTGGACTCTATTGTCACGAGGGTCAGTCTTACTATGCTCACAATGCTGGAGAGATACGTGCTGTAGGCGACGAGTCTGCTGAACGAATATTGAACCTCGCTAACAGGTCAGGGAGCCTTCCAAGTCATTACACCATCAGTGTGGATGATAATTCTTTTTTTCTCATTTTTTCCTTCTCTTTTTTTTCCTTTTTTGCTTGCTTTTCTTTTTTTATCATTATTTTTTTCTTTTTCTACCTTTCAAGGTTACTGTAAATTGTGGATGTCACCCTAAATGTTACTCAAAATGTCAGTGTTAGTATTGAATTTATATAGTGCAGTATTATTTCACTGCATACACTAGTATCTTACAAAAAGTACAGGTCATAAGGTGGATTCACTTTTGCAGCTTAAGCAGTTGAGCCTATTCATGCACATATCTCCATTGCGTGGTCTGTCTGTCCGTCTGTCGTCTGTCACCTTGGCAGCAGATACTAGGCTAAGAGCAGTTGCACTTATTTCAATAATCATATTTGTTCGTTTGTTATACAGAGGTTGGCAAACTGAAATTTGTATTGCTAGTGCTGATGATCTATGTAGAATTTGTGATGCTGGCTTGAAGTGTCCATCTGTTGGTCTTGGTTCAACGCCGACCGCCAGTCAGCCATCTGTGCTGATGAAACAAATCACTGAACTGCATCCCGGCAACTACATTTTCTACGGTCTCATCATCATGGTTTCTGTGGTCAGGGGAAGTCGGGGAATTTAAAAGTACTAGGGTGTGAAAGTTAACAAAGATGCAGAAAAATAATTTCAATGGTTGTATGCAGACTGCATACAACTGTTCAAAATTTTTCCTGATCACTTCGCTTCACTTTCACTTTTAAGTTTGTTTTGTCATCCTTGTTTTTAGTGTGATTGCAAGCGATTGAAAACTGACATTGGTATTTCGCATGAACTAATCAGTCATAGAAAAAACTCATTATGTTTTGGAAAGTCAAGGAAAAGTTAGGGAAAATGAATTCTGCAGAGTAGTAGGAACCATGCATTATGCTATTTTTGAAATTTGTGCTCGTCTAATTATTCAGTCTTCGCTTTTTTATGTTTGCCACAATTGCTGTCATGGCTAATAAAGATTATTATCATCCATGGCAGCATCATTGCTGAGTTTTTGATGTGTAACAGCTATGCTGTAGAGCAATGTGCGGATCCTTAAATTTTGGGTCCATATCTGCGACCGTGTTCGCAGGGTAGCATCTGCATCCACGTTCTCAAAAACATCCAAAATTGCATCTGCGACTGCGTCCGCAGAATGCTTGCAGATGCGTGTCCAATTTGCGGACGTGTCTGCATCTGCACATCTCTGCTGCAGAGCATCTATGGCATGCTGTGTCGTCTGTCGTCTGTCCGTCGTCTGTAACAGATGTATTGTGGCTAAACAGTGCGAGATAAGGCCTTTGTTGCTATTGATCACTAATAGGAAGTCGCATATTGGCTTTCAAATGACATGAAAATCATTGACCTTGGATGATCTTGAAGGGTCATAACGCCCTGTGGTATGCCAATCGTGCGGTCTTGTGGCTAAACAGTGAGTCATAGGGGGTCGGCATCGGACAGGGCGCTGGCAACTTCCTATAGGCTGTCAATAGTAACCATGTGTCCGTCTGCAGTGGTATGGCCGCAATTTTTATTGGAAAGTTCTAACTAGCCATATCTCAGAAATGGTTAGAAATAAGGCCAAGGTTTCTACTGATCACTAACAGAAAGTGGCGTACGCCTTTTCAGATGAGATGAAAATCATGGACCTTAGATAACCTTGAAGGTCAGTAGTGCAATAGGAACTGTATAGGCTGCAGCACATCAACTCTAGTGACAGCTGTGATTTTTTGTTTTCCTTGTTAGCATGAAAACTCGTGAACTGCTGCACTTGGCTTGATCTAATTTTGCAGGAACGTGTACCATAACAGCCTGTAGTAGCTTATTGAATATCAAGGTCATAGGTCATAGGTCAAGATCACGTGTTCTTTTGTGTGTGAGTAAGGCATAAGGCTACGAAGAGCCCTGCAACAAATACATTTGCTTGGTGGCGCTGGCAGCGGTTGTGTCCTTAGGCGCCTATAACATAAATTTGGTGTGGATTTAACATGGATTTAACAAAAATGGCCCAGGCCCGCAAGCAGTACTTAGCCTTGAGTAAGGCTTGACCACATTGTTATTTGTTTTGATGGTTGACAGACGTGCAGCAGAGCATGGCGGGGTCGTGTGGGCTGGGTGACGTTGCAGTAAAGGTCATGACTCGGGTCATAGGTCACTACCCACATCGCAACCAGCTGCTCATAGACGCCGGCTGGTCGGCTATGTCGTTGGATGGACAGGACAAACTCCCTTCTGGCTCATACTGCATCTTTGAGCACCACCCAGACTTGAGGTACACCCAGTGCTTAAAATGTGAAGGGACGGTTATAAACTGCATCCATTCAGAGTTTATTTCCAAGCCTGGACACCGCCCAACCCCTAGGCCAGTACCGGAAAATTCTGCAGGAAAATTAGTATGAGGGTTGTTCGATAAATAAGTTACAAAACAGTGCCATTTTGTTGGTTTTCCAAATGTTAAAATTGCAACATATACGTTTTGTAGGGAATTTAATTCCGAATTAAATACGGTGACGTTGCCACTGAAATCCTCCCGTAATAAACAGCGTTTTGTTTTTGTATTTTTTGTGGGCAAAAAAATAAACACAAATCAGATTCACTCCGAGATGCATCAAGTATATGGCAACAAGTGCTTTGAAGCGAACAGTTCACATTTGGTGTAAGAGAATGCTAGGTGGGTAGAAATTTGTATCATATACCGAGGTGCAATCATGCAATCAGTCGTTCTTTAGTGGCATTTACAGCAGCCAGCATCGTTCTTTACACTGGGCATTCAGAAGTTTGCTGAGAGATAGGACAAATGTTCGAGCAAACTCAGACAATATGTTGAAAAATGAATCTTTAATATTTAAAGAGGTGGCATTAACTTGCTAAGTTTATTCTTTTTCTTCGTTCTTATGCTGTTTGTCACTTGCAAGTTATGATAAATTACTGGTGGGAAAAATAATACATGTGCAGACTGTGTTCTGTGAACAGATGACGTCAAAATAAGGACGTCATCATCCAAAAAAACTCTATACATATTCAGAATGAAATTCTCTACAAAATGTATATTTCAAATATTTTAGATTTGGAAAACTAAAAGAATGACGCTCTTTTGTAACTTGTTTATCGAACAATCTTTGTAACAACGTATATTTGATGACACCCACTGCCAGGTTTTAATGCTAAAATTCACCAAATTTGATTTCCGCTGGGGTTCTGCTCTATAACATGCTGTAGGAGCTTTTAGCACTCCCCTAGTACCCTAGCTGTATTTGAGGCGACTAAAGGGATGGGAGGGGACTTTAGATCTGGCAGTGGAAGCAGAAGGAAAGTGGGAAAGGCAAGGAGAGGAGCTTGGGTTGGGGCATCCATGCACTAGACGATACGACGACCTATCCGTAATCTCGGGTTTTTGGGCAAACAGCCTGACCTTTAGTATTTGGACACGTCCTGTAATGCAGTCATAGGAGCAAGGATAAATGTCTACAGGACTTCCACCTAACACAGCATGTCGTCATTGGACCCACAAGTGTATCTGCATGCCAGATGGCTTCTTGATCCATCGAACAGTTAAAGCAGTGCACAAGTGTGACATACATACATATGTACATACACAAAAGTTATTTAAAGTGGCTTAATGTTCCTAAAAACTGCTAAACCACTATGGGAGACTGGTATGAAAACGTAGGAAAAATAATTTCGTTGGGAGGAAAGGAAATCTTGAACAGATGACAGACAGACTATGCTACAGAGAAATGTGTAGCAATAGGCAGATTGCATGCGCTGCAAGAAGCAATTCTGCCTAAAAGTACACTAAACATCAAGAATTGAAAAATCAAATATAAAACAATAAAATAAAAAGCAGATTGTTTGGGAAGTGACATGTAGCTATTGTCCATGCAGGCTGGTAAAGATGACTCAGGAGATTGGTGTCGTTGATTCGACGAATGGCAAACTCAAGTATGATGAGTTCCCCATCGGAACGATACTTTTCATGTTTCCGTATCATGTAAGTTTTCCTTCTGTTGCCGTTTTCGTGGTTTCATGTAGCCAGTAAGTTAGTAAGAAAATAAGTAATGACTTTTGGCTTTGTCTCATATTGTAAATAGTAGCTTGACTGTTTACAATTTTGGGCTTTGTTTACGGTAATTTTTTGGCTAGTCTTAGAACCTTCTAAGCATTGTCTCGAAATCTTCAAGTAAGTAGGCCTAGTATATATTTCTATACTAGCTGAAGTTGTAATTTAGAAATCATCTTGTGATGCTTGGTTTGTAAGTTTGCAGTGCCCCATTTTTGGTGAGTTGTTTTCTAGAATTTTTCTAGAATTTCTATATTCACTGAGCATTGTGAGCATTCTGATATTTGTGCTCAGTACACAAGTCAACTGCAGTTTAGAATTGGGCTGTAACTTTTTTAATGAAACGTATCTATTGATGACAGCATTCAGTGTTTTAATTGCCAGGGGGTTGGGGGGTTGAAACCCCCCTTCCCCAACTGTTTTCTCAACCCACTCAACACACTGTCAAATTATGTTCTGGGGGTCAGCTATATACTATATACATAGGATTTATGTCACAATTTTGGTCGCGTTGCAATCGTCAAATAGTTCAACCCCCCAGCTAATTTTTCACAATTCAACACTGACAGCATTGTATTGTGGTTAGCATGTTGGTCTCGATCAACTAAGTTGCTCTACTCCAGGTCGGTTACTACTTGGATGGGTGACTGTCTGTGTTCAGAAAAAAACATCTCGATATTTACTTAGGCATACAGGTAGCTTAGCCTGTCATCTTTCTGAGGTAAGTTAATTGAGTCTGGCGAGGGTTAGGGCATGGTGCATTCACTTGTGTTGGGTAGCAGCTAGGTAACAGTGTGTGATTATATGGCAGGTGATGCTCCATAGCTCTTACGTAGTTTTTACAAAGAGCTATTGTACACATAGGCTATTTAACCTCTTCAACCGTTGGTGGAGGCTTAAACGCCCAAGCCTTTTTGTATGGGCATACACCCATACGATTTGATGACATTGTTTGGTGTTTTCAGTCGTGTGCCACAGCGCTAATGCACAGCAAATATTTCATCTGTTCCGGCGATGACGTCATTGATATCTGGCAGCCATTCCGAGGCTGGTAGAGAGTGTGACCCAGATTCCACGTCACGTGGTCATGGCTCGGTGCTATTCATGATGTTTACCGTCGATTGACCATTGATAAATTTAATGAGTTTTTGTCACTGATTTGGTGCACAGTTTTGTTATAACTTTTTGTTCACTATATATGTCCTGTTGGTTCAGTATTTATTTTATAGTTTTTTTGTTGTCTTTGCACTTTTTATCATTGTTACCTCCATCAAAAACAATGGAGTTATGGCAGGAAGGGATCATGGGGGCCGGGGAATGGGGTCAATTGCTTTCCTTTAAATTTTAGGGGATGGAAATTTTTTTTATTTCAAACGAAGTTATTTGCAAAATTGAACATTTGAGCACCCATAATTTCCTGTGTATAAAATTTGCAGGTGTCTGTTCTAACTTTGTCGGAATTTACTAGCTGTCTGTCAGAAATCTGCAACTTTTACCCCCCCCCTGCCCCCGCATACTTTTACCTTGCATTTTTTGTGACCCAGGACGCTGCTGGCCGAAGGAAGATGATTTTATATGTCTGCCTCTGTTTGTCTACTCTCTAGGATATTACTCATTACAGGGTGGATTTAGGCATGCTCATTATGTTTGGCCAAACGGCTAGGGCCCCGCAGGACAGAGAATGTCAGACGTCAGTTGTTTTCTGGCCTGTGCGGCCGCCACTTTATGGCGTGTTGTGACATTTAAAAGTTCACTTGGTGCAGCACGACATTTGCTGGCCTTTATAAGCTAGCTGCCGAATTCAGAAAGTTGTATGTCATATCAAGTAATAGCACCAAAACAGCGTACAGTTGTTAGGCCTATCCTGAACCCATGTCAAGTTATTGTGCAATGTGCATTGGGCATATCAGGAAATTTCTGCAGGTGTTCCACCCCATTTTGTCAGAGGTCATTCCTGAGGTTGATGTGAACCCAATGAGTTTTTTTCAGAGGGGGAAAGAGCAGTGGCTTCTATCTTCCCCAAATCTGGAATCGAAATCGGGCGCAGCTTCCTCCAGTTTTGGGCTCAGTTTCTCCCTGATTTTTGACTCAAGTTTTTTTTCCATTTTGAGTTTCTTCCCCATTTAGGGAGAAAGTTTTGTCAAGAGTGTAGATTGAAAAGTGGGGGAAAAGTGTAAAAATAGGGGAAATTTTTGTTAAGTGTGTTGTTTGCCCAGTGAAAAATAGGAGGAGGGGGAGTTTTGATCTACAACCTTAAAAAATCCCCCTATTTTTCATTGGGTGCAAGCTGCGCCCACCAGCTATAGGGATAGAAGCCAAGCCACTGGGAAGGAGGAATAGAGGAGAGGGTCAGTCAGGTCCTGAATCGCCAGTTGCTTCCGTATGTTAATTTCAAAGTGACTTTTTTATTCTTGTAGGATTTGCCTGAAACTGAATGTGGCGCCTACTCCATATTTGCCAGTGGTTGTCTTGGGCGTACACATTACAGCTGTATCAATATCCTGACTGTGCCTTATGACTTTCTTGCTACTAATTTGCTTACTGTTGTGGAATTCTAAGGAAACTTAACTATTATTTCACGACACTATAGTAGTATAGATGCAGTGATTCAGGATACCGTTACTGTTACTTACATATGCAGACATATAATGAAGTTCTTACAATTTTAGGTTCAGCTTGTTTTTGTGTTTTTCGTTTTTGTAAAGGTTAAACTTACTATTCCATTATTAGGATGTGTTTGTGTGCATTCTGCCTGGAAACGCCGTCCCCGAAATGACCTATAACTGTGTCGGGCGGGACAACAAACTCAACTCACTCACTCACTTTAGCATGGTTTCTCAGTAAACGTTTGTGGCTATAGTTTTTGCTGATTTAATGCGTGTTTTTCGCATATCACAAGCAGTATACAATTCCAAACTGATTTTCTGTTAATGCAGAGTATTGTCCATGTCATCTCAAATAATGCAGGCCTACATGGGATTTAGGGAGTTTGCAAAATGCAGAGAATGAGGCAAATTTGCTGCTTTTGATGGGAGTGCAAAAGCTAACGGTTTTTCAGCTTCAGGGGGATTTGCCCTCTTGACTCCTTGACCAGGAGCTCTACTCCTGGACCCCACTGGGGGCTCCACCTCTGATCCCCATTATAGGCTCGCACTGCGCGATTGCCATATGTGTCCACCTCCGACACTTCTGTTTAAGCGAGGTCTACTTCTAAAGGGAAAGAGGAGGTCAAAAAGCTGAGGGTAAGGGAAGCGGAGAGAAAGGGAAGAGAAAGAAGAGGACAGTTACCCTTTCCAATTGGGGAATCATGGATCCATCATAATATACAGATCAGATGATACAGTGGAGGAGGTGAGGTAAGGTAAAATGGCAAAGAGGGGAGCTTGGGTTGGGGCGTCCAGGAACTTCTTTTTTTTCCACTTTAAGCAAATTAAAATTCTAAACGGCTGCTGAGAAAATAGCGAAAAACTTTAGGGAGCTACTACCCTGTAGATGGGCACTTGGAGGTAAGGCGACGTGGGGCTGGGGTCATTTGCCTCTCTCCAGAAAATTTTCTGATTTTTTGTGTTCAAGTAATTAAGCTTTTCAGTGCGGTTTGGCGCTGTTTCGAGTACTAAGCACTGTAAGCACTGCAGGCTCTGAAGGTGCTTGGTAGCTCAGCCGTTAGGGCGTTGGATACGTAGAGACCGAAAGGTTTACGATTCAATCTACAGCCAGCGCAGTACCAAGTAACAACTCTGGGCAAGTTGTTCATTACGGGCTACGGGGTAAACTTGTGAGAAGCGCCATAGCAAGTAGGCCTACTGGACTTTACCTTTAAGGGCCTACCAGGGACTTACCTACAGTTGAACTTGAACTTGACTTGCCAATGCAATAAAATTTTATTGGCAAATAAGAAACCAAAAAGTAAAATTTGTATAAGTTTCCTGTTAAACCTGGGATGATGGTCTATTTTTTCCTATGGCTACGCCAGTTATGTCCCACTCCGATACGATATGAATCGTTGTCGTTGTGTTATAGCGAGCGTTGTTACTTATTTATTTATGTGCGATTTTAACTGCCAGTCTTTTCTTATTACAGTCGTGGTTTGTTTTGATTTGATGCTGACTTCCGCTTTGTTATTATCACTGGTGGACATATTTGACGTTCGACGGACTTAGAGGCAGTTTGTATAGTTTTTGGCTTATAGGGCATATTCAATGAGTGGTCGCTATTAGTTCTGCCACACTGAATGTAAATTTTAGCATGTATACATTAGATTGGTTATGCAGTATGTGTTCGATAATTATCATAAGTGAAATGTTAACATATTTAGCGTTATTTCTCTTTTTTTTTAAAGTTTTTCTTATTGGTCAGTACTAGGGGTAGATCGGCGATCTCACACTAGTGAGCAGAAAATTACTAGTGGTAGATCGCCACTTTAGAAGTTACATTTATCACATTATTAATGTAAGAATGCAGCCATATTTCTTCACTGCATTACCAGGACTGTGGTTGGGACTGAAATATCAGTCACTTTGTTATCAATTACGAATTTATTCAAAAACAATATATTTTTAAGTCTGTGTTACAAAGAAACAGATATGGCTTGAGATGGACTCTGATATAATACTGAATAAGCCTGATTTAAATACGTGACAGTGTCGTGGCATGGTCTTATGACCACCAGGAACATAAGTTCTACCATGTACCTAATAATGTGCCTACCCGATCTATCTCTAGCAATTTTCCAGTGCTAACAGCAAGATCGCTGATCTACCGCTAGAATTATTGTTTCTTATTTGAGGTGTATGGTCAAACTTCAGCAAGTTGAAGAATCCAGACTAGTAGTAGTTGTGGACATGCCGGCAGACGGCAGACCACGGCGGACGGAAAAGTAAGCAAATGTGAGGCTATTTTCTGTCCGCCATGGACGGAAAAGATGAGCATGCGGACGCTATTTTCTGTCCGTGCGGACACAAATCTATGTGCTCAAAGCGCTATTTTTCGTCCCTAGGGATGGAAAAGTGAACAAGCCTGGCGGACGGAAAATAGCCTTACGTTTGCTTAGTCTTTCATCCCTGGGGACGGAAAATAGTGCTTGGAGCACATAGATTTTCATCCACACGGACGGAAAATAGCGTCTGCATGCTCTTTTTTTCCGTCCGTGGCGGACGGAAAATAGCCTCATATTTGCTTACTTTTACGTCCACCACGGACGGAAAATAACATCGATGTGCCAGCAGTGCTGAGTGCAGAACTGAGTGTTGATTGATGTATCTCTATTTTGCCACAACTATCTGTTTTTGCATTTTTATGTTTATGTAATAGTACTTTCATTTTACTTTCATTTGTCTCATTTTCATTTGAAACATTTTTGTTTTTTTGGGTTTAAGTGCTAGGCTTAACTGGCAGGTTGTCTGTCAGCACAAATCTCTCCTGTCATATCGTACGGTAGTGAGTTTGACAATAACTTCCTGAATATTGTGATTGCCTAAGATTTGTTTATTCAGCAGGTTTTATGACAGTTTATGACCATACCATTGGACGTTTTTTGAAGCGATAATTCTAGCTGTAGATTGACAATCTCGCTGTTACCATGTGAAAATTGCTTGAGATAGATTGGATTCATATTCTTGGTAGACAGAAAATGTTTATGAGCAGTTTTGCATGCCACAACATTGTCACATATTGAAATCAGACTTATTCAGTATATAACAGAGTGTAGGTCAAGCCATAACTGTTCTGTGTATAAAGCGAACTTAACAATAAAGAGTTATCAAATAATGAATCTGATATATGGTAACTATAGCAGACTGTGTGGTTCTAGCTTTAGTCATAGTCCTAGCAACACAAATGTGCAATGAGGCTGCTTTTTTACATTGATAACATGATGACTGTAATAAGATAATTTTACAATCTATCTCTGGCAATTTTCTGCTTATTTAGCATGAGATCATTCATCTACCACTAGCACTGACCTTTCTGAAGTTAAGTTGAAGTTAGTTGTGAGATAATGTTTTCCACAGGAGACCTAGTCATAATTTATTAGCAGCCATGTTGTGATATGTAAATGACACTTTAAATACCAGTTATTAACTTATTATTTATATTATTGTCAGAATAAATGTATTGGTGTCAGACTGTCAGTATCTGTAACATATTTTAACGGACAAGAGGAAGAAGACTAACGCTGAATGCAGATGACTTGATTGAAAATAGCATTTATACTGCTCTGAAGAAAGCGGTTGCGATAGAAGAATTTGGAGAGTAGTATGAAGAGATAGTCACAATAAACCTGCTGAATGTGCAGATCACTGATACTTTAGTGATTAAATCATGGATCCCTTTTAGTACAGTAGCAATAGTGTTGTTTATGTGTGACAGCATTGCTGATTGAAGAATCGGTCATATCACTAAGTGGAGATGTCTGGTGGTAGCTATGATACATATGATACTCATGGTTACAGCTCCTACCATGCAGGAGCTCCGCCCACTAGCGCTTCAGCATGTACGTTCTACATGAACTATTTCAGTGATGGTACACTGTGTCGAGGAAAATGATAACTTTGTGTATTTAGAACTTTTAAAGCTAACATTTATTATTTTTTGTGTTACTGATAGCCACCTGCTTGTTTGCAATGTTTACATGAAATTTCAGACTGATATGTTGCTGAGGTGGTTATTTTTTAACGATATCATTAAAGCTTGCCATGCCTGTTTAGTGTTATTGCTGACTCATGTTTTAGGTGTTAGCATTATAAGATAGAAGATTGTGGATTGCAGTTTGTGCACTTACGCAAAACTGAGGTAACTCGAGTTGGATCCTTTGAGTTGTGATAATCTGGGGAATGTGCTTTTATCTAAATTATTCATTAGGTGGCAGCTCTAAAATGACCTAACAATAAATTATTTTTGCTTCTCACGAAGTCCTGTTGTCATTTTCTATTAATCAGATGCCTGTTTACAAAAACTGCCAGGTTACCCCTTACCTGCATATAACACGAGTTGCTGAAGTGCCAAAAAGCAGAAATGCCAAAACTTACTTTGAGATTTACCCTTTGGGTAAATGTGAAAAAGTCCCCCTGATCTTGGGTTAACTTACCAGAGATTTACCCCCCCCCCATTTCAAAAACTGGGCACGTGTGTTTTAAGATGTGTTGTGATTTGTGTCTGCTAGTGCGGTCGGCTGGCAGTGAACGAACTCGTCTGACCCAGGTCATCAGCACCAACATTCACAAACTCACCCAGAATGGTAATTGTTTAGTCACATAATGGTAAATAAAAAAACTATGTATTGACATTGACAAAAATTACTAAATGGTAGTAATAGGCTGTTATGGTTGGTGGTGTTTGAATAGAGAATCCTCTGTTATTTCATCAGCAGTACTTTGACTTTTGTAGTAAGCATTTTCGATTATTTTTACACTGACTTGTTTACATTTTCCACAGTCTCCGCATTGATCTTTTTACGTTTTTAAGAAATAAAATAACATTGAAAGCATTTTTAGTGAAAGAAAATGTTTGCAAACGTTTGTGAGAATGATGCTGGTGTGAGACGATTGATGGTAAATTTGATTGTCTTTCAGTTGATCAGATGCATCGTCTCATCAATCAGATTGGGACTCCAACGGACACACCTGAACTGCATGACAAACTGTGAGTGACGTTTCTATGATAATTATTACTGTCCATAGTAGCGACGACAGTATTGTTTTAAGCATTGTCGCTAAATGTTTCTGTTTTTCATTTTTCAGTTACCACAATAACTCATGAGCTGCTGGACTTAAGCTTGATGAAATTTTGTGCTCAAACATGTTTCTCGACAACCACAAGAACCTGTTGCATCTCAAGGCCATATTTCATGGGTCAAGGTCACTGGACCAAATTTTCTGATAGTGGTTTTATTTGCCATTGTGAGATAGGACCATGCTGCTACTAGCTTCTGCTCGACAGGGCTAGCTAGGGAGATAGCTATTGGTCGACACTGACATGACAACATCATAGATATCTCAGCATACCACATGCGGTGACTACCGCTGACAGGTTGACGACAGTATTCTGTGTTTGAAATATTTACTGTTATTTTATCAGCAGCATATGTTCTGCATCAAATTGCATTTCATTGTTTAGTTGTGTAAAACCACTTCAGCAGTGGGATGAGATATCGGCCAAGATAGCCATTTGACATATTTTCTGTGTTATACGAGTGTTCATGCTAACAGTAAACGTTAATGCCCGTGTCACATGTGCAGACATCAGGTGCAGCATTACAGCAACCAGCTTGCCAAGGAGACAAACCAATGCCTCAAGCAGCTGACACACTTGCCGTCTTCTGGAACTCAGAGCGAACAAGTCTGTCTAAACTACTTAGCATTTTTCCATTATTTACTGTTCAGAATTAATTTCAGTAATTAACTTGAACACATTTTGAGTCTTTTTTACACGCTATATCAGAGCACGTCTTAGCCGTCGTCTAGGCGTTTGTCCCCCCTAAAAGTGGTTATTTTATTAAAATTATCTTGTGTAGCATGAAAACGGTTGCAGATAGGCACAGACATGCTGCACATCTTAAGCACTGGTGACGGGCTTTTTAGATTTGTCAACATGAGCTTGAACGACCTTGAACCCTCCAAAAATTGGGTTTTGTTGATTTTTTTGTAATTTTTGGCTGTAGCGCACATTTCAACAGTAAATTGTGACGAAGTGGTTGGAGATAGACTAGTACAACCTACATATTTAATTTTCAGCATTGAGTAGATTTTAGCTATCTGAGTCTCGACTCCTTAGGTCCAAGAAGGCCTGCACAAGCAAGTGTAAAAGAGGGGTACCTCTCTAAAAAGTGGTTATTTTACTGATATTGCCTCGTCTAGCATGGAAACTGTTGCAGATAGGCACAGACGTCATGCTTATAATAACAAGCACTAGTGATGAGCTTTTTAGGAGTATCAACATCGATGACCTTGAATGACCTTGAACTCCCAAAATAGGGTTTTTTAGTAATTTTGTTAGCGATTTCGGGCAACAACACACATTTTAAGAGTGAATTTCGTATATAATTCTTATTATTTTATTGCATGCTGTACACGGATTGCCAAAGTGGCAGGACCACTGCTATTGCGCGTTGTGAGCTTGTTGGTTGTTAATTGCTTGCAGGTTACTTTTCTGTCATTGTATATTAATGGTATTTATAAATGGAGAAAAACACTAGGGGTACATTGCTGTTAAGTGAAGCGAAGTAATCTAAATAGATGTGGAATTCTGTTTCTGTTTCTGTTATGGTGATATGTGGTTGGCAAGGAATTAAGTGCAGTTGAGGTGGGAATACAGGGGAATGTCATTCCCCCAAATAATATCAGGATGATAGGAAATGGCGATACAGTAGTGTTTCCCCAAATATGCCTACAATGAATTGAGAAGTCTAGATAATAGAGTTAACAGCTATTTTATTAAAATGAAGTGCATTGTTGTTGTTGTTGTTATATATTGATCATGCTGTGATGCAGAGAGAGCGCCGACTGCAGCAGGAAAGACTTGTCAACAGTTTCACTACAACCCTGAACAGCTTTCAGTCGGCACAACGTAAACAGAAGGACAGGGAGACCACTGGCCGTGCTAGACGACGACAAGTTAGTGCCAGTAGTAGTAGTAGTTATTGTTGTTGCTGTTGTTGTAGTAGTAGCAGTAGTAGTGGACCCTAAACAGCTATCAGTCTGCACAGCATAAACAGTAGGATGGGGAGACTAGCAACCGGGCTAGCCTACGACAAGTTAGCAGCAGCAGCAGCAGCAGCAGTAGTAGTAGTAGTAGTAGTTGTTGTTGTTGTTGTTGACATAACGTTAGTCTAGTCGCACTAAATGATGCATCAAATGATATATCTCTCAGACTGTTATGCTGCTATTGGGACAGGATGTAAGGGTATGCATGAGGTTAGTGACTCATGAGTATTCTCATTTGTGATATGGTTAGCTCTAGTGATAGGGACAGAAAATAATTTGCTGCTGTGTATACAATGGTCTGACGCCTTATCGATAGGCTGAAGTGGTAGAAACAGTTTTTTTTTGGATAATGATTATTATTAATAATGTCACAGGGCAATTTAGCAGTAGCGGTATTATTCTGAACTGAACATTGATAATCTAGTGCAGCTGTAATTATGGGATGGGTATGGCAGCACGTTAGTAGTAGTAGTAGTAGCATAGCAGCAGTTGGTGATCTAAGATGGCTTGATAGTTAACATACCTAGGACGTGGGACTTGCAATCAAGAGTTGTTGGTTAGACTCCAGGCTGAGTCATTATCAAGTAGTTGCTACTAGATGACTGTCTGTCTGCATATAACCAACACTAAGACCAAGGTGAACTCAGCCTCCACTTTTCCGGGGTGGGTAAATCGAGTACCAGCCAGTCTGGCTGGGGTTGAGGTTGGGCACTTTCACTTGTGTCGAGTGGCAGGTGACACTGTGTGATTCTGTATGGCAGGAGATGCTCCATAGCTTTGAAATGGTTTTCCATAAAATAACTGTACTGTTTAACCCTTTTTAAACCGTAAAAGCTGTAATTACAGGATGCGTTTGGTGGCGCAGCATCAGCTGCTGGAGACGATGACAGACTTATTGCTGTCGATAGGTCTGTTTGTTTGTCATTTTTTACAGCTTATGTTTTTTCCAAACATTATTTATGAAGAGATATGTGGCTTCATTTTTTGACTTAAGAGCCAATTCGCTGAGCAAAAGTTTAATCTAAGTGTATAATTTAGCCAAAAGTGAATGGATTTTTGCCGAAACTTTCACTGAGTGAAAACTAAAAACTGTGGTCTAAGTCCAAAGTTTGTGCTCAGCGAAGGATAAGTCCAAAAGTATAGTTTATTTACCTATTTAGACCAAAGTTTAGTCAAACTAACCTGACTAAAGTCAATGAAATTTGCATTGAAGAGATAGCTTTAGCTCTTGGGATTTAACTTTCAATAACTTTTGACTTTTGATGAGCAAAAACATGGTGACAATTTGCAGTAGGCCCCGACATATCGTGGGTGTTGTTGTTGTTGTTGTTGTTTTTGTTATAGTGATGGTCAGCAGTCGCAGCTAGTGGAGTTTGCAGGTGAAGAGGAAGAACTGCTTCGAGACAACGAACAGTCACTTCGACAACTCGAGGTTTCACTTAACAATTCTGGCTCATTGTCAGCAAATGTTGCTGCAAAGAATTGCCATATAGTCAGCATAACGTCGGTTGTTACTTTGTGAAAAATGTTAAGAGCAGAATGCCAGCTGAGGTTTTTTTTGGCTTGATTTGCTCATTACTATGGTTTTACAGTCAGTGCATTGTGGCAGCAGAGAGGAGGCAAGGGAGCATTTGCCCACCGTAAATTTTTGGCTGTCGGAAAATTGTTGTTCAAAAATCTGCATCTAAAAATGCAAAATTTTGCAAAATCAGCGAACACAATTGGAATTTTAAGCACTTGTAATTTTTTTGTCCGAAATTTGCAACTTTTTGTCAGAATTCTGTTGGAAATTTGCAACTTCCTGTCACGCCTACTTTTAACCCAACATATCGCTGTTTACTACACAGCTACTTAATAATCAGTCTATCTTTGATTTATTGGCTGTTTGTAGAGTGATATTATGGACGTGAATCATATATTCAAGGACCTCAGTGTGTTGGTCCATGAGCAAGCCGATGTCGTTGGTGAGCAGCTTTTGCATTGCATGTCTTGATTACTGTTCACTGTAGCAATGGCAGTATTGTTTTCAGCATTGTTGCTAAGTTTGTTTGTTTTTTCCTCTCTTTTTTTCAGTGAACACGATGACCCATAAATCGCTGCACTTTGCTTGATGTAATGTTGCATAAACGTGTACTTCTTGGCCACCGCTAGAATCCTGTTGAATTTCAAGGTCAAAGATCTAGGTCGTAGGACTGGTTTTTTGGATACTTTACCATTACGAGGTAGGATACTGACGTCATTGCTGTAATAATGCAGCATGCAATGGTGGCTGTCGCAGATGGCCTTAGCCTTGTTGAAGAATTGACTGTCTAGTTTGTCTATAAATTTGTGCTGCAGTATAACTTTAACATGCTGCTCTCCAGGATGACAGCAAGGCCACATTATCAGCTTTGTCCGTTCCTGTCCCTGTCTGTCTGTCTGATCCTTATGGTCTTCTAACTTCAATACAAAATTGTGTAGAAAACCCAAAATTGGTGTGAACATTGTCCAGGACAAGTGTGACCGGTGCTGCTCAAAATGTTCTGATTAGGGTCAGGGTTGGTTACTAGTCATGATGGCAATAAACCGATGTATGTGCAGACAGCATAGAGGCAAATGTTGAGAGATCAGCATTGAATGTTGAACGCGGCACAGAACAGTTGCTGCAAGCCAGAGACTATCGGGTCGGTGTTTTTTTGTGATTTTTATGCTAACAAGATAATGTTCATATGAACATGGAGTCTGTCCAATGCATTTCGACAGTTTACAGTATATGTCCGTATAAATATAATCAGTGAGCTGTTTAAACCTGTAGAAAAAAATCAAACAGTGTTATTTAAATTATACAGCAGCAATGATCCTTTCATCCTTTTGTATTATTTTAGCTAAACAATAAACATTGTCAGTAACGAGATCATTCGATTCGTCACCAGCGCTTTACTATAAAAGGTCCATCGTTACCATGCATATATCTGGCATCGTTATGGAGATATGGCACCTCAAAGATAATGGGATCACGAGTTTGACCTTTTGGGGTCACGTGACGTCATTGGTCACGTGACCATCTGACTCCTGGGGGTCAACTTCATATGGGTGGTCCATAGTGACGATGCGGAAGGAAGATAGCTTAAGAATAAGAAAAGTAGGACGTGCGCACGCACAGACATTAAGCATTGGACAGACAATAATTTTTTACGCGAGTCAGAAATCAAGACAGTAATTGCCAGAGCTAACGTTTTGGGCCATAATTTTGAACGACTGAGACGGTTATATATTGGACATGCATCTATGGTAGTTTTGCTGGAATCAGAGGTGGACATGGATGAATTTTTCCGACCCATATTTGACCCAACCCACATTTGACTCGATTTGACTTGGATTTAGACTGAAGTTTTCGTTCAGCGAATGTTTAGTGAAATTGCCACTTTTTGGCTAAACTACATACTTAGACTGAACTTTATCTCAGCGAATTGTCTTAGCATAAGCTTAAGTCAAAAACTGCAGTTACCCACTGTGTATGTGTACAGTGTTACAAGGAATGGCCAGGCTGAGTTGTATATATATATGTGTGTGTAGTCAAAGGCACGAAGGAGAAAGCTGTGTCTGCTGCTCACCGTCATGATCATTGCAGTCATCTTTGTTATCATTCTCATCATAGCCCTGCACAACTGAACGACACCGTGAATGACGGCCAGGCTGAGTTATCATGATAAGTTTAGCTATCTTTGTTATAATTCTTGTCGTTGCACTACGCAACTGAATGCTGTTTGGGTCTAAAAAAATTTTGCGCTTCCGGTTGCAGAGTGTGGCAAAAACGTAGGAATGAGTTGGTGGTAAGGTTTAATTTTTGTTTTTATATTGTGACGTGTCATGCAATATTACACAACATCTCGTTAAAAACAAATCGACACACTAAGTAGTACCCATGAGAACTGAAATAAGGATACCGCAGCATAACAGATTTGATGCAAACATTTTTTTCCAGTAATGCTTTGAAAACAAACTAAAAACTGCACAAATATTTTCGATGATCCAATAAAATTTTTTGGGATACAAGGTTTTTTAGGGACAGATGGCTCCCAGAAGCACAGGAATTTGTTTAGGCCTAAGTATGCTGTGTATGTATTCGGCTTCTTACAGTTTTCACAATGCTTCATGGGACAAATGTACATGTTTCTAAATATAGTAACAGACATACATATTACATAAGTGATTGTTTTTCTGTATTTATAAATGTGTATGATGCACAAGTTTCTCATGAAGTATTGTGGGAAGTGTGGTGTGGACAGCAGCATGGTGGTGGGGGGAAGGCCAGGGGCAATTGTCCACCCTAAATTTTTGGCTGTTGTCGGAGAATATTTGGAGCCGATAAATTTCAACTTACGGAAATTTACAGGAAAATTAAAATTTTGCTCACTCAGAATCGCCTCTGTTGGAAAATTGCAACTTTTGCCCCGCCCACTTTTTTAATTCATGACGCTGCTGATTCTCATTGTGGCACTGCGCCACAACTGAACAGTGCTATGAGGGACGGCCAGGCCGAGTTGCCTTTGCATTGTGCAACTCAATGCTACTTTGTGTGCTAAACATGTGTATTCAGCTTATCACAGTGTCCACAATGCATCAGAGGAAACATGTGCATGTTTCTAAATATAAATAAGTAGATTATGTATCATATTATGCTGATTGTGTTTCTGTATTTAGAAACATACAAAACACTTGTTTATCGTGAAGCATTATGGGAACTGTTGTGCAGAGAATAGTGCGGCTGAATTGGTCTATATGCCAGCTTGGGGCTTGATGCTTGGTTTGACAGGATGAGCTCAGGCCGATGGGACATGTAACCACCCTCACCCATCAGCCAAATGTTTCCTCAACAATAATGGAAAGCGTCACTGCCGGATGCAGTTTTTGAGCTTAAAATGTATTAAAATGTGTGTGCAGCCAGCCGAGGCTTTGCTCAAGACCTCAGGCACTGTTGAAGTGCTCCTGCACCCTTAGTTGGACGGACATGTAAAACATTTTGTATGTGAAATCAGGTCAACTCAGCTTTTCATCCCTCTGCGGTAGGTAAGTTGAGTACCAGCCTGTCTGGCTGGGATTATGGTGGGGCACGTTCACCTGTGTCGGGTGGCAGTAACACTGTGTGATCCGGGATCACTGATCCCATATGGCACGTGACGCTCAGTAGGTCTGATATGGTTTCTTATGAAGAGCTGTACCATTTAGCCATTTGTTGTCTCGTTGCCAGCCACGACTTGATTGTTTCAATTTGTGTGCGTATTGTTGTATTTGTAAATGTCAGTTAACTGCTTCTCTGCTTCTTTGTTAATCTCCCTCAGGTGTCGGCATTAATGTTGAACATTACAGCAGCATAACTGTTTGGAAGACCTAGTATATTGTGCCATTCTTTCGTAATTATTATTGTGCAGTCATTCCTGTATGCATAGATTGATAATTCAATTTTACAAATTTTAAATTGTTTTTTAAGTTTACAAATTTTTACAAATTTTAATAGTTCATGTTACTAGAGATGTGCACAAACCTATTGCAAATACATGTATTTGGTCAAACTGGTGAATATTGTGAAATAGTAATTAATGAATTCTCTCGGTCTATGTCTGTGTCTGTCTCTTGCATTCTTATAGCTTGACGAAAAAGCTTTAAAGGAGTCCAAAAGTCCAAAAATTGCCGAAGGGTGGGGTGGGGGTTATTCACAGAGCCATGGACAAGGTCCTTGAGGACTGTGAATAAGTTTAAGCTGGCCTTTGATGCACAGTATAGAATTGTCATTGTTACTTTTTTTTACTTATCTTCTTGCTTATTTTTTTGGCTTTGAAAATGCTGGTCTTACATCCACCCCTACATGAGCTGAGATGCAAAAGCCAAAGACAAAATGTACTGTGTAATTCTTTTTTACAAGAGACTGTTCTGTTGTATGGAGCTTGTGCTGCTTGTACCGTGTGAACTGGTGCTTCTTTGTTGTATGGATGTGTGAAGTTGTGAACTCAACTTGAGAAATAATGTCAAATGGCATCGTGGCATGGGGAGGAGAGAGGGAAGGGTCGGGCCCCACTTAACTTTTGGGCCATGGGAAAATTTTCCAAAAATGTTCGTCCAAAAATGCAATTTTGTTCCCAAGAACCACCAATTTTGGGAAAATTGTAGGAGCAGTTCAGTTTATTTCTGTTGTTCTGTGCACGTCTTTATCATAGTTTGACGTCAGATTTATAAGGGGCCATAGAGTGTATAGCCCACTTAAGTTTATCTTGGCTAACAACCTCATCAGCTGTATCCCAGTTTGTAGAGGGAACCCATCTGTGTACAGATGGGCCCCAGATTTATCTGTTGGGTTACCATCAGCATCCCTAACAGTTTGTCACCCTGTGAAATGAACCTGTAACAGAGGGTGGTGGTACATTGTCCACTCGGTAACTGTAGCATGCCGTGACTACAGGTATCAGACTTACCAAGTATTTTATACAACCTGGCAGCTTCTGGGGTGCTTTCTGTCTTAGCACAGAAATCTCTCCAAGCATTCCGCTTACCACGTGCGCCACATGACCAGAAATAGGACAAATTTTAAAAACTAGGCTGCAAAATTTGGTTGCTTTTGCTTTAAATTTTATGGCAAACTGTCAAACTTTCAACAGCTTTGGGGTTCGATTTTGAATGTTTCCACAACGAGAAAAGATATGTAATAGTCGAAAACTACATCTCGTTCACGCACGATGAAATGATTTTGTCCACACATGGCAAAGGCAAAATACTTCTAAAATTTGGGCATGTGTTCAAAATTTGTTTTAAATCACTGACATACTACTTAAAACTTACCTTTTTTCGTGAAAATCGTTTTATTTTCACTTGACGAAAGATACGTACACTTTTAGCAAAACTAATGGCAACTTACCTACTTGTTAACATTATCGCAATATGTGTATATTATTTGTATTAACGAATGCACTTTGACATTTGCTGTAATAAAGAAATGAATGAATGAATGCCTAAAATCAACTTATTGAGCCATTGTGATTGCTGGGCTATGCACTGTCTGTAGGCCTGGTTGTCTAATAGACCTATAACTGTTGTGTATCATAATTATCTAGTTGATTTTATAACCGGAAACTGTCTGAGTTTAGTTTTGTTTGTGACTGTGATTTTAATTTACTGTTCCGTCAGTTGATGAGCGAGGTTATGTTTTCATCCAAGTCCGTTTGTCTCTGCAGGTAGGCCTATTAGGCGTAATGGCTGTTGCAGTGCAAGCGATTCCGCCTATTCATATACACATTTCTTCGCAGTGTGTTCTGTCGTTTGTCATATCCATCTACCCTGCTTAAACCGTTTGTCAGATTTAGATGCCATTCAACTGTTTCGGCAGGTACATTTGTGGGATTCAAGGACATTGTATCAGAGCTTTGAATACATTATGTCATTTGTCTGTCGTCTATCTGTCGTCAACGCATGTATTGTGGCTAAACGGTATGTCGTAGGAGGTCGGCGATAATACCATTGGATAGGGCGATGGCGATTTCCTACACGCTGGCAACAATAACCGTGTCTATCTGCAACTGTTTGGCCACAATTGTGAATAGAAGGTTGTTGGCTGCAGCCATCACAGTACGCCGAATTACCTAATCGTATTTTAGTGTTGTTTCTATCGTTCTGTATAGCAACGTCATCATAGCGTGTATGGGACGGCAGTCACTCTGGAAAATCGTTTTGTCCACGACCCGAAGTCGTACACTGGCCTTCAGATATAAGCGGTACGGTCGGCCCAACCTAGCAACAGCTAGGATTTTTGTTTTCCAAGATGCAGGTGGCATTCATTTACGCCTGCAGGTATAGAATGCAGTGCATACTTTAAAAGGACTCTTGGTTTGTACTTCCTACTAGCACTAACATTGTTGGTAAGCAGAACCTTTTGTAATTACGTTAATATTTGGTTTAAAAAACTCAGAAATGTATAGACACTTTGTTGCCCAACCAACAGCATAAGGCTTTAAAAAGCACTGAAGATTAAGATCTGTTGCTGTTATAGTGCTAATAAACTAATTTAGGCTAATTAAATAGTGACGTGCTAATGTCAGTGATTATTCATTTGACTCAGTAACAAAACAAATGAAAAATTGAAGAGAGAGAACGACACAGAGAGAAATTTTATAGTGAGACAGAGCAATTTAATTAGCAGATGCGAGTGCATAATATGGATATAGGGGGCCTATCCATGGATATCCATATCAACGGCAAGCCTGGTTCTTGGGGCGCCAATTTTATACTTTAACCACTGGATGCACAGCACTTTAGTCGTAATCCAAGCGATGCTGAAACGTTAGACTACTTCGTACTTTGACGAAATAGACTGATTTTTACCTGCCAAGACTCAATTAAAGGTGTCCATTCCTCCTTCCTTGTATGAGGCGGATTATGGGAAGATTTGTGCAGTCTTTTGATGATTGTATCCTAACAATTCGTGCACTGGGCGCTGGGCGTACGAGAGAGTGAATCCCACGAGTGCTGTTTTATTCGTTAATTCTTGCGGCCAACAGATGACCAGAAGTGCAAAGTAAACTAAGTTTGGCTCGTGCAGGCAGCGATATGAGAAAGAATTCAGTTGCAACGTATATAACGATAACCAAGTCATATACGGATGTCTACAATATATATATTGTCTGCTTTCACCTATTTCGCGCAAGGCGGTGTTAGATCGAACACTGAGCGAATCGTCCTAGTACAGCATCAAAAGGGGTGCACGGATCATTGGAATACCATATGAAGCGTCAGGCGCCCAGCACTAGCCTATACCTGGGCCTATCTCTAGCATCTTCGCAGCGGCAGCGTTAGCAGCAGCCGGGGCGCATCAGTTAGCGCAACTAGTGATGCACGATTTTGCAAAAGTTGATTCATAAAAATAATGCTTTGTAAATAGACACCGTTGTGCGACATAGCGATACATTTTTGAGCGAGTAAGTGAATTTATTCCATATTTTATGCGATGAACAATAGGCTTACGCCACTTTCCCACGAACTGATAGGCTTTGAGTTGTAGCTTAGCCTATCTGTCGTACTGCAGTAGCCTAAATGCAAGCCCATTGGATTGTGGTTTGCTGTTATTAGTGACAATTTTTATTATTCAGTGTACATTTTATATTCCGGAGCTGTTCTCGCATTCTGAGATTGACGGTTTTACATTAGTTTTATAAGTAGGCTTATATGTAGCCGAGTTTATTTTATTTTATTTTTTAAATTTTTCTTCCTTTGCATGTATTTTATATGTATCTTTCCAGAACCAGCTGCTGATTCCATATCTATGCTCCACATAGGCTTCTGAGAAGGTCAGGCATTGTCACGCGAAACGAGTGATGCTGGTAGGCCTAAGCCCATTATGCACTACCGGCCTGTACTAACGGGCCGTACGCACGTTTAGTTTAGATTTAGGGGCCTATAGATTGATATGTTTGCCAGCTCAGCACTTTCAGACCTATCGGTCGACTTTGGTCTGTGATATCGTTCGTTAGGCTCGCAGAAGTAAGATTGCAATCAGCATCAAATACGTAGACTAGAGGTTAATATTATCACAGCCGTACGGGATAGCCACAACGGATGGCGGTGTACAGTGGTATTTGCCAATATAATTATATAGGAACCACGATGATACCGTTTCCAGCGGTATATTCCGTGCAACACTAAGCGCAGTCACTCAGTTGTACGCTCCCAGCTGGCGCCTGGGAAGACTTATAAACGGGAACATTAGCCGTAGCGCTAATGCGCTACATATAGGCCATACGAAAAAAAATTTTAGGCTTTACATAATCACTGAAAAATAAAAATCGGCATATAACAGACACAGGCTATAGATTACGATTACGGTTAGGCTAAAAGTTAGAATTGACTGTCTCATATGCTACACCATTGGAGCCACGTACCGCGGTAGAGTAGGCCTACCAGCGGATTCCGAAGTTATGGCGAGCGAAAACGCCGAAAGTGTCGCAAATCGCCGTTTTTCGACTACCCCACTCCATTCTTCTTCTTCTTCTTCTTCACTCCATTGAATCCCCAACTTTTTTCAGGAAACATCCTGCTTCCATCAGTCAAAATAGAAAAAGTTTTGGATAAGTTAAATAGCCAACTGAAGAAAATTGCAGTACTTAAATAAAGAGAAAACGCGGGTGAACGTAGTTTTCTCACTTTTTTCACCCTTCTCAGGATTGAAGCCCCTGATGTTACTTGGGGATCGATATTCCGTGAACGTTCTCGGTTATTAGTTGTTGGTGCAGGCGCCTGCCTGGAAAAGAAAGTGAAGCCATCGCACACGGCGCAGTTCTTTATCTGCTGAGCGCATCAAACCATAGCATAGGCGTATGTCGTTCATGAACCGATGGTTATACTGCGAAAATGTGAACGTTGTGCTGCAGTGCCGCTGTCTTGTATAGGAACGCTATAGGTCTAGGTTTAACTTTGTTGATATTTTTTCCGGCACCTGTATGGAATCCAGTAGCGAATAGAATCGGTTTTATGATAGCGCAGATGCAGAAGTAGGCTGAAAAGTCGCCTGCGGTCTGGAGTTTAGGCCTGTTAGACTTTTATTCAAGCCGAGAACAAGCAGAAATGATCGATTGATCTCTGAGTTCGCTGTATGGTTCGCTGTTTGGCAGTGCGACTGAACTCTTCTGACAATGATCGTTGTTTAGTTGTATCAAACTGCCTAGTATGAAGTTGAAGATTGATAGTCTATGTTGAGGGGTGGTCTGCTTGCATTTTTTCGACATTTAACTGATTATTGTCTTTCACGGACATCTTATAGCCATGGTGAGACTAAAATTTTGTTGAAATTTGTTTTATTTGCATAAAACGGGTTTGTTGTTGTTCTGGTTGCGTTCGATAGCATTTAAGAACAAGGCGGACTAGTGATGATTCGATATCAGGATTTCAATTTCGACACGATATCGATACGATATTTTACAAAATATCGCGATATCGATATCGATATTTTAAAATAATAAGTATGTAAATCTTATACAAGCATAGGAGCAAGACGTGAACATTGAGCAAGGCAGTATGCTCCATTTAGGTAATAAAATATGTCTTTAGGTGAAACTGCATTACAATTGTAGTTAAATTACGACACCATTAATTCGTCCCATTTGTAATTTTTTTTCCAGTCACACAGTGTAGTAAAGAATCTGTAAAAAAAATTGCGATGTTGTCAAAAATATCGCGATATATCGCGATATTCTTTTTGACGCTACGATACGATACAGTATATCGATATCAAAAACGATATATCGATATTTTTGATGTATTGAATCATCATTATTACGGACTGAGGCCATAGATGGCATAGAATTTTAACTGCAGCTGCCTTCATGGACTTTTGAGCCAGCTCTATTTTCTAGACATTTTTGATAATTGTTACATGAGAAAAGGTTTAAATTATTAATTAGCAAACAGTGCAAGGTAGTTAATGACTTTTTACAGTGGCGAATTTGATTCGGGTCCACTATTCCGAAGGTCCACTATTGCGAAGGTCAGCTATTCCGAAAGTTTACTGTTCCCACTAACCCTAAGCCTAACCTTATAAGGATGACCCTAAACCTAACTCTAACCTTAATTCTAATCCTAACCCAAATCTTAACCTTAACCCTAATCTTAATAATGTGGTGCGTATCTGCACAATGGACTTTCAGAATAGCGGTCCTTCGGGATAGCAAGTTGGTACCGCGAATTTGGAGTCAGTTTGAGTATTTGCAGTACGGTATTTTCATACATTCGTTTATTTCATTATTGGTTACTTATAGCTGCCCCCTCAGGCCCTAACCCTCAATGGGTGACTTTCTACATTTTGAACTGCAAGAGGTTGTAATAGGCTTGGTTGGATTGGGTCAGTGAACTGGGTTGGGTCAAGTAAAAGAAATCCTACCATAGCCAACTTTGCATCAGAACAGCACATAACCTGCAACTGATGCATGGAAATGTATGTAAATACTTTATTGCAAATACCACCAGTTGTAATAGACCTTGGTAAATTAAAAAACACATATAAATGTGTTTTTGTACGAAACATTTGTAAACATTGAATAAAATTGATAAAATTGTGACCTTTTTCACTACATCCATTGCTTTGGGATACGTACTTAACTACTTATTGTCTGTCCAATGCAATGCATAGCATTGGACAGAGTATAAAATCACCTTTGTGTCCGTGCGTCCGTGCGTCCAACATTTCTTAAGCTATCTTCCTTCCACCTTCCCTTCCCTTCTCCTTTCCCTTCTCCTTCCCCTTCCCTTTCCACGTCCCATTCTCCTTCCCCTTTTTCTTCTCCTTCCCCTTCCTTTTCCCCTTCCCCACCTTTCTTCCCC
>Ga0209367_1000910_pt1 | contig 33662 bp, 24 predicted proteins | sample WorMetLIZISLAND2_FD_187412 | JGI IMG/M metagenome (GOLD analysis project Ga0209367, IMG submission 187412) | Marine gutless worms symbiont microbial communities from Max Planck institute for Marine Microbiology, Germany - Olavius geniculatus... ... | reverse complement strand
ATCGATTGAAATGCAGTGGATACGGCAGGCAAAGAATTGACAAGGGAGCAAAAGAAAATTATTATAAAATTCAGTAATAGTAATTCTAACAAAGGATTCATTTTGAATACATTAAACGTAAGACAGGCTAGCGTACGGAAGTTCCTGAAGTGATGGAAATGTTGACAAAGTGTAGAAAAGTGGCTTCAAACTGGCAGACCAACGAATCTGAATGAAGAAGCGATTGGAAAATAATTCATCATGTTGAAGCGCACAGAAAAAAGACATTGGCTGAAATTATTAACTATGTAAATGATATGCTGACTCAACGATTATCACCACGTACGGTACGACGTCGTTTGCATTCCTGTGGTTTATCCAGACGGAAAATTTGGAAGCAAACTGTAACAAGCAGGGCGAATTAAACTCGCCATGTGTTTTGGTGTAGACAGAAGCTGAGCTGGAAAGCAGATAACTGGAAATCAGTTGAATTTATAGACAAAACTCAGATAGTAATATGACAGGATAAAAAAGTCAAAGCTACTCATGGAGAAGGATATATGAAGTCTGGAATCTCTAATGTCTTGAGAGGCAGCAACAGTCGAAATATATCACCATGTTCTGGAGTTGTATTTGCTACGAAAGAGTGGTTACTTTTGTACCAATTGGCAGAAATATTGACTGCTGTAACTATGTGACTGCACTCGATGCAAATTTGTGGCCAGGTGTGTGCAAACATTTTGCTGGAAAGCACTTCTTTTAGCAGGATGATAGCCCCTGTATTTACTCATCTGTGGAAAATAGAAAATCACATTTTGAGTTTTACGTGGTCAGCACAATCACTGGACAAAAATGTTATCGAAAATATGTGGAAAGTCATAAAATCTCATGTGCAGAAGGAATTGTCAGCTATTAACTCTCGACAGGACCCTATCAAGTCTGCTCTAACAACCTGAAGCAAAGTTCATTAAACCTCTATTCGTCAGCTCTACGTATTCATTCTGCGACGAATACGTTCTGTTATTGCGCACAAAGAATTTATAACAAAATTCTGAAACGTCAGGTAAGCGCTTTTGTTGAAATAATGTTGTTTACGATGTTTGAATTTAACTGGCAAAAAACGAATCGAGCGTTTGCGCCACCGCCATTATGACACACTTTTGGCCACACGCTGTATATCAAACCACTCTTGTGATAAACAACACGAGTAGCACCACTTTAGACCAGCTACTACTAAGCCCAGCCCAGTGCAAGCACACACAAACCAAACATTCAGCACCGCAACAGTCCAATAATTAACAGCAACAAATTCAGTTTACCACTTGCAATCGAACAACATTAAACTACAAGTTGTTAAACCCGTAACTAACAGCAAATGATACAGTGTCTGTCATAAACACTCACGGAACAACCTCAGGCAGAAAATCCCGCTTAAATGCAGTGACAAAATGTGTGCAAAATATATCTGCACTGTGAAGAATGTGACAATAAACATCGAGAACAAATGCTTTAGAATGCGCAATTAACACAGCAGGCGTGTACACTGCAGAGCAGAGCAGATGCACATCGGCACAACCAAATGCACGCACCTCTGGCAGAATAAACCAAAATTACGACATCGTTAACGTTAGCTGGCCAGCCATTGCAAATATCTGCATTGAATCTCAATCCCTGAAGCCGTCAACATCTTCAGTGAAATGTACTTGGTGGACAGCTGACGGACGTCTGACTGTAAGTTGAGGGTGCTCGTGCTGAGTCAACTGACGGCAGACCACGAGACCAAAGACTGTTAGTAGCCGCTAATGATGACGATTCAATCCCGTTTGCGTCCAACGCAGTTCTACCAGTCACACACTCACCAGATGCAGCATGCCACGGATTTATTCAGTAACCCATTGGCAAACAAAAAGCGCAAAAATAAATGGGCCAACTAAGAGTACATAGTTTAGACAAGAGTTTTGACACACAATAAATCACACTAAAACTGACTAAAAACTAGAAATTTGGGGCAAAGCCCAACGTGAGTCCGCCCGGCGCCCTAAGTCCGATTGAGCGAAATTGGGGGGAGGGCGGGTAAAATTTTCTCGGCACCAAAGTCACGTGGCCCGAACTCAAATGCATTGGCATACGCCAAATGCGCATTGTCGACTTAGGGTAGGTCAACATGAATGCTTATAACTTTGTTCCTAGTGGACGGAATTTCACAAATTTTTTTTGTGCAACGCAGAAAGGATCCTACTCGTCAACGCTGTTTAGATTTTGTCGCTATCTTCATCGGTTCCAGAGATAATTGCGCTCGAACTCGAAAGTTGTCGTAAATTGCACCGATTTTTGAACGTTTTTTGCCCTTCCAAATTTTAAGGGGAACGGTGTCCTCAAAAATTTTACGTTAACAGTTAACAATTGCGTTAACAGCCCAACCTAGAGCCACGTCAATTGCCAAAGTTTCGTCGGGCTACACCCCCTAACTCCGAAGTTATAAGCGCTCCTTTATTGCATTTTAAGCCAATTTTTGACCTCCCTTTGAAAAAAATTGTAAGGGGGCCCCCATCCCCGGTGGGGGGTGCGCTAGTAAGACTTCGTCATTCTCTAGCGCGTGTGAAAATTTGAGGGCGCAGCACCCCCTAGGGGCCGAAATATGGTCTTCCGAAATATGCGCTTTAGGTGGGTATGATTTCACATCAAGATCTTCAAAGTCACTGAACCAAACTTCCCCGGACTTGTTTCGCCTAATGCAGGAGGAATCGCGATAGATGGAATAACAATCCGATTATGAATATCTTCATCCGTTTCGGAGATATTCGCCGCTGAACTTCGAAGTCGTCCGCTATCGGGCAAAATTTGCATGTTTTTGGCCCCTGAAATTTTTTCGGGGTGTGCCCCCCAAAATTTTGGACCGGCATTATAAAATAGGGCCTAGTACTGACCATTGTGCAAAATTTCACGCCGGTCGGCCCACGCATCTCGGAGATCTCGCGAGTGGAGAAAAAATAAAAAAAAACATCTGAGCTAAAACTTAAGTCCGCTCCACAAGCTATCGCTTCCGGGCAGACTAATAATGAAACAGAAAGTGATTCATTTCAATGCACTTAAGAATCATCTTCCTAGGAGATTCTATGGTGCAGTATTTGTTAGCAGTCTTATCCCATGTAACAACCCAGGAACTGCTCGACGGTATCTCTCGGCACAATGCAGCCCAGTCTCTGCAACTGCCTCAACACATCATCTTCATTCTGTCATTATTCATCAGTCTGTTGTGCCGTCCGTCTTACCGACTGAGTTCATACGGACGTCGGACGTTCTCCGTCGCTGGCCCAATGACATGGAACTTACTGCCGAGACATCTGCGTGATCCTATATTCACACCATATCTGTTTTTGGACGATTACTTTAAAAAATTTCTTTTCAGAGTACTAATGTATGCAGCACATTAGAGCCTTTTTAGCGTTGATGTGCTATATAAATTTACCTTTCACTTACTTACTTACTTTCCAAAAGTGAACCTCTGGAGCAGCAGTTGATACGCTGGCAAATAAGGATTGATAAGTAAGATAAAATATTAGACCAATTTACTACAGAACAACTTACACGACTGTGGCCAGGCACTAGACTGGTAGGCAGGCTGTCATATGGTCGGCGTTCGCTTGACCAATAGACTTATGCTCGAGCTGCCACTCTGAATCAACTCAATTGCCTCTTCATGTGTCACATTCTGTGTATTATGACCATTAATCTCAATAAGCTCGTCTCCAATCTGTCAACAAATTATGTTTATCATTTAATATACTTCTGCACACGTTAACATCAGCTAAAACTAGAGCTGTCAAAGTGTTAATTTTTTTAATGCGTCAATGCATTGCATTAATTTTTTAATGCTAATGTGTTAATAACATCATTAACATTGCTGATATCATACATGGACTACATCAAGACGACGACTGACAAACTTGTGGCTGTGTCGCAGGACCGTGACAGTAGTGATGGAATGGCAACAAAACAATTTAATTCACTTGAATATAACTTGAATATCACTTGAGCATTAAATAACCATTATTTAATGAAATATTGGACTCCTACTTCACAGAATTTAGTAAATTTACATGCAATAATTAGTTAATGCTCGTTAAAAAAATTTACAAGTGTGAATTCTTTAATGTGTTAAGTTAACGCTCCAGCTAAAACATAACATAACAACATAAACATAAAAGTCCTTTCGTCCCAAGTCATAAGGCCTATAGCATGGTACTGATCTCCATTTCTTTAGCCTCCCTCAGTCAGACACCAGTTGACACTTTTCAGGTAGTTGTATTCATGCTACAGAGAAAAGATGAGCCAAAGCAGTAAAAACTAAATCATGGGCAGTCACACTATACCCGGAGTCTGCCATCAGTGTGTGCCGATCCGCCATCAGCAATCTTCAGCACAAACAGTGGCATGTTGTTGAATTCTCGACCGCCGCGGATTGAAAAGCCAAATCCGCGAGCACCACGTTGCAGCTCTATAGAGCACAACCTTTCTTCAGGGGCACTGGACGCAACCTACACACCACAATAACCACATAACCACTACTCAGCTATCACAGGCTGAACGGTAGTTCAAGCCCTGTGTTGACGGCCACTTCTCTTTCCTATGGGAAGCCAAAAATTTGACCCCCACAAAATCAAAACCCCTGATCTGATTGAGATAAAATTTGGCACGGTTGATTAAGTCAGATAGATGACCCCTCATGCAAAATTTCATGTAAATCTGCACAAGGACGGCTTCTCAGCAAATGGGTGAAATATACGCAAAAATTTTTATAGCCATATACGTTTTTTTTCTTCCACGCACCTACAGGTCAGACCTCTTAAGTATTTATACACTTAATACGTCAAAAGACGCAGTTCTGCATAAGGAAGTGCTTTTTTGGAGTTAGAAAATTAAAATTTAATATTTAATGCATTTATTCGCAAATTTTTTTAAAAATTACAATGGCATCAACAGGAAAAATTAAATTTTTTTCTAGACATTTGTGGTCGACCATTTTTTACACAACAGTCCAACAACTGCAATAATACGATTAGTTAAATTAGCATTATTGAAGTGTTTTCTGGGCCTATATTAAGCAGGTGATGCATGCAATATTAGTTTGTATAAAACAGCAAATATAAATGTACAAAACATCAGTTTATACACTTGTTAAGGGCAGTATTGAAGAACTCGCACATCGAAAACAGCAAAAAATCACAAAAAGTGATATTATTCAGCAGCACACTGACACGCAGTCAGTGTGATGCGGGCAATATCACCTTTTGCGATTTTTGCTGTTTTCGATGTACAAGTCCTTAAATGTTGCCATTAACAAGTGTATAAACTGATGTTTTTTACATTTTACATTTAAAAGTCATCAAATTACACAACCCTCATTGTTATACCTCGATGCAAAATACCTGCACATGATTAGTCCAAATCGCATCATGCGACATTAACAACTACGAAATGTTGCTCAGCAGGCAACATCGACACCTCAATGTTGCCCTTGACCTTTGGTCTTGAGGCAACGTTTTACGAACCTCTGGCAAAAAATTTTCAATGATAACCTCAACGCCAGTCACTATTTGCATTTTGTTGCCTTGTTCAAAACTATTTCTATTTGCCGCTAGATGTCATTCATAGTGGACAACAATATGTCATAATGTGACCAATCAATAAAGCTTATTCACTGCTGTTTCAACCTGTTTTTAGTCGGAATAAAAGTGCATGATGTTCTACGCTTAGTGCTCAGCATTCAGGCAGAAAAGCTCAAATGATATGCATTAATTGTTTTAATTGTTGCAAGACAAAAACCAACTTACCACAACTTCACTGTAACCCACCGTACTGTACGCTGCAAACTTCCTGAAAAATAAAATAAACAACCAGTCAAGCAAGTACAGTAAGTGAAAAAAAACAATCCGGAGACATCTTTCAACAGAAAGAAAAAAGTACAAATGATTGGAATTAAGAAGTATCACATGCACAATTTGACTCAGTTTGATTCAGAACAGCAAAGTCATACACAGAAATGAACGGGAAAATCTGAAATGCTAACTTATCTAATTTAACCAACTCCATTTTCTACACAGTCATAAAAAATGAACCCCCTTTCTTTGTTTCAGCTCGTCAGTCACGCTTCACTGATAACTACATGGTGTTTCATAAAAGGACCCCTTTTTGTTTTTTTCATAATTCACTCAAATGATGATCAATTTACACAAAATCTTTACCAGCTGTAGCTGAAGAAATACTAATTCAAAAAAATTTGGACAAAAAATAGCTGTTGATTAAATATTCTTTGCTAGTCATAACGTAATGCTGACGTCATAATGTGTCATGAGTACAACCTTGTTTGTCTGAACTAGTGTAGCAGTTGCTATCCTGCTCCGATGGTGAACTTAATCTGGTTCGCTGATGACAAATTCTTGAAGTTTTACAGTTGCAGTTACAAAAAAACGTGCAAAGCGATCGCATTTACGTGTCTGTGGGGATAGCTGGACTTTTGCATGTTCGAGCAAGACAGTGCACTAGCACACCGAGCTTGCAAAATGGTTGCATTTTTGGATCGTAAGACACCTGATTTCAGCTTTTACGCCGCCACAAAAAAGTTAATCAGTTGAAGATCATTATGAGCATATCAAAAACATATCAACCATTCAGCCTACTAATGACCACATAAACAGATACCAGGTATATGTGATAAATGAAAAGACAAATCACTGCAAAATCAATACCTTTTCACATTCGTACAAAAAATGAACTGATACCTGTCATCTGGTGGCGCCTTTTGTTGACTAAAGCCGGCATCATAAGGCAAGTATTCTGATGGCCGAGATTGTGACAGATAATCTGACATCATGGCAGCGTCTGCATTAGCACTCTGTACCAGACAATATACAGCATGCTGTTCAATTCCACACAAAACAGCTAGACACTTGGTGCCAGTTTAACCGACTGACCCATTTCTGTCAAGTCAAAGCCAAAAGTAAACTTACCTTTGTGCATAGCAAGTATGTTACAGCAAGCTATAGACCATAGAATCAATTTCAAAAAGTGCAAAATTTATCAGCAACATATCTTAACTAGGCAACTTATAAACACATCAAAATAATGCACAGCAAAAGAAAGAGTTTTACAGTTGACAAAAACTACTAACAGTCATTAAACAACTTTCAAACAACGAACATTTTGCGGAAATCAAACCTCAAAAACTCACCATTAATCCACGAGTGGTAGAAAAAGCTTCATCTAAAATACGGTACATACAAATGAGCATTATCACACTAATTAACACAAACTGTAATAAATGACATTGTGACACTTGTTACAAATACACTAACACTAGTCACTGGGCTTCATTTCAAGCTGCAACAGTTCGAGTATGGCAGTAATTAATCTATAAGTCTAAACATCGTTTTTGCCGACCGCTTATACCTAGACAAAAAATGCAAACTAAAGAACTTTCTGCGCACTAACGTTACAGTAAATCATGAACCTGGACATAAAATGCTGAGTGCTAAAAGAACAGAGAAATCAATGTTGAGTGGACCTGGCGGGCCGACAGTCAAGACGACCGAAAGACCGGATTCCTTGACCATGTTGACGATGCGCTGATGACGCAAGTGTGACACTGTTACGCTGTTCACTGACAGAATTCTGTCACCAACGTGCAGAGCTCCACTGCGAGCCGCTGGACTGCCTTCCACTATCTTACCTACACGACAACATCAGCCACATTTATCAACTATAAGAAGTCATCACTGAGGCACAATGCTTATTTACCTATTTGTTGACGTTTCAGCAACCAATGCGTTGATTTCCTCGGAATGGTTTCTCTTCGGTGCAGGTAAATTCACTTGAGTTACAAGAAATTTGAGCTAATGCCCACAAGACGCGCAAAAGCCTATAGCAGTTCTGGTTCAGTAGTTTAGCTGAAAATTGGGGTGTTCACGCTAAGTCAATATACAAATACCAAATTCTCTATCTGGATCGCATAACGATTGTTCCGTGGCACCACCTTGTGAATGACACAGACTTGTGTCGCAGCCCAAAATCGCCAAAAAATCCATAAAACCTCCTATTTTGGCGTTCAAGGTCATTCAAGGTAATTGAATTTGGCGCCAATCGAGAGCCAGTGTACGACTTCCTATTAGTGATTAATAGTAACCTAGGCCCTATCTCGCATCATTACTGAGATACAGCAACTTATTGGCCAAAAATCGCAAATTTTGCCCACCCCCTCTCATTTAGCGCCCTCGTTCAAGGTGACCCTCTTCGAATTTATGGAAAAGCTTTACGGTTTCTGAAACTAGAGTCTTCCAGGCAGCCGACAGTGAAAATTTGGTAAACCTAGCTTAGACCGTTTTTGACTGATCCACCCGTATGACAGACAGACGGACAGACAAACAGACAGAATTGCAATGACTAAGACGTGCTGAAAGCAGTAGCTGCTTTCGCGCGTAAAAATCGCGCAGACTCAGAGCAAGACAGCCAGTCTGACCAGTCCAAACAGGTAGACAGTAACTTCAATCTACTTATGCTATAAGTAAAGCATTACTTAGTTAGCACTTAGATCCTCCAGTCCTTGACAGCACAATGGGCAGCAAGAGTTCACCATCTGCTTCTGTCTGTAGCTACAGCCCGGATGCTGTTTCAATCGACTCCTTGGTCCACTAGGACCAGGTCTTTTTTAAATGTAGACCGCCAAGTCTTCGTTGGACGACCTCATCGTCTACCACTACCATGAGGGGTCCATGACATGGCGTGATTGGCTGGTCGTCCAGGTGGCATCCTGATGATATGGCCTGCCATCCGAAGTCTTCTCTCTGCTACAATGTCCTGTAATCTTCGCTGCCCAGTCTGGCTTAGCACCTCCATGTTAGTCACGTGGTCCTTCCTTGTAATGCCCAGAATCTTCCGTAAGTTGTGCTAGTGAAAGATGTCCAGCTGCTGACATATTCTAGCTGTACTCTTCCAAGTCTTGCTGGCGTACATGGCTGTAGAGACGACGAGGGAGGTGTAGACTGTAGAGGTCCAGTTTAATCTTGAGGCTAAGCGTGCTAAATTGCCACACATTGTCAAGTCGTCGGAAGACTGCTGCTGCTTTTGCCAGTCATGTGTTGATATCTGCTTCAACATCTACATCGCTAGATATTACACTTCCGAGGTAGATGAATCTCTCCACATATTCTATGTTCCCTTGTGCAACGGCTATTGGCTGTGGTGATGAGCGCTGGGTGATTCCCATGGCCTTCGTTTTTTCTCAGCTTATATTCAGTCCAACGTGAGCACTTTGTTCCTCGAGCTTGGTAGTAATCTCTTGGCATACATTTTCTTCCTCAGCCACTATTCCTATGTCATCAGCAAAGTCCAAATCCGTTAAGCAGTTCCGCTTCTGCCAGACGATGCCATATTCCGACTTGTCCATAGTTCGGCGCATGACAAAGTCGATGACTATGATGAAGAGGAATGGTGAAAGGATGCAGCCTTGTCGAACCCGTGAGACAATCTCAAAAAACTCTGTGTACCCACTTGCATTAACTCTAATCAAAATACAAGAACTCAGTATTCCACTACCTTACAGGTTTGTGACTGATGCCTTCAAATAACATACTAAAGCTGAACATAAACTGCAATACTGCATGTCATTATCAAACATTTAATCTACCACCTATGTATGAAATCATCTGACTGATTGTCTGCCGTATCTGTGACATGTAACGGCAGCTGTTAATTAACAGCCGGCGTAGAACACAGACCTATGGTAGCTCCAGACTTGGAACTGGACGACACAAGAACGAAGCCAAAGCCTTCGTGATGTTGTCGGTTCAACGTCACATCATACGGATAGTTGAACTTGGGTTTGTTCACTCCAGCACTGTACCCATTGACACCTGATGTAATCACACAACGTTCACTCAATACAGCATTATACAGAAGAACCAATATCCTCAGCACTAACAAGCACTATCACTCGTATTCCTGTAATTCTGCAACTGAACGAATAAACATCAGATATGCATTTTTAAGCATATTACAAGGGTCGTTCAATAAATAAGTTTACAAAACAACGCCATTTTATTAATTCTTGAAAAATGTATATTTCCGATTGTTCCTATTTTAAAAATTAATGGAATGACGCCATTTTGTAAACTTATTTATCGAACAACCGTTGTACTAATGAAAGCAACAGATGCCATGCTATCCTATGCTACCCAATCTGCGGCTATTCTATATACATTTGTCCAGACTATGTTAACTCGATGTAACAGCACAGCTGTCTCTTGTTGTAGCTGGCGGATAAACTGAAACGGTCCACAAAAACTGAAACTACATTTCTGAGTTTATACATATAAAGCAAAATGAATAAACATTGTACAGCACTACAAGTTTCACTAGTTTCAGCTAAAAAGTTCTACTAGCACATGTAATGATCAGCAAACATTTGTGTAACTGCATTTTGGTTGTTGACTGAGAGTGATGCAAACCATGCGCAGATTGTGCCTTTCTTCTGATTCTCATTGTAACATGTCCAGTGTGTGCAGCATCCGTCATCAACTGGACGACCTTGCGATGTGACGCACCGATGACACACAGTCCATTGACGTATGTGATCTCATCACCTAAATTCATGTGACCGTCAGCATCAGCAGCACCGCCGGGAACGACGTGCCCAACTGACACCTACATACCAGGACAATACACTGACGCAGTAAAGAAAATAACCAGTAAATATTAGCAGCTATCGATCACTGGCTAGGGATGCTGGTTATATGCGAATATGCAATCAAATTTTTTTGCCAAAACCAGCATATTGCATATTTTCCCGCATTTTCCAAATTGCTTATGCAAAAATTATGCTGCATATCCAAAAATTTGCATACATTTGCATATATGCGGCACATTTCCGCATATGCAATCTCACTTTTTCAAACTTGATTTGTCAAATTGTCAAACTTTGTTTTAAGATCGTTAAATATTTTTGGCGGCAAATGATTACCGGCATTTACAATTAGATGCTGAATAAATTAAGTCAAAAATGTCCAAACTGTGCAGAATAGGAATATTAATGATACTTATCTTACCTTACCTCCAGGGTGGGCAAGCTCTTACACCTGCCCAATGCTGAGGCCGTTAGTTCAGCCCAATGCGCATCCCCGAATGTAACCATAAGGTTACAGGCAACGGCTATAAAGCCGTGAATGGCTGTGAAGCCATAAATAAATGGTTGTGAAGCAGTAGTCGGCTGTGAAGCCAAAACCAGCACAAAAGCACTGGTAATGTGTAGCAAATCTGCTCACGGGCTTGGTCAGCTCTTAGTTAGCTCTTACCCTTCAGATTTTAGAAATCTTTTGGGTCATCGGTGCAAAGCCCCACTACCACGACAAGGTAGCCGACCACGGTGGGGCCTATTATTGATCATAATTATGATTCTTCGTCACTCGAAGTTGCATATGCCAATATGCCAGAAATATGCAGAAAAATAAGCCGCATATATGCGCCGCATATTTCGCCAAATTCAGCATATTTTGCCTCAAAAAGTTCCGCATATTTTAAGAAAATTTTCTGCCAAAAACCAGCATCAATAACTGGCAGTGTAACAGAATACTGCTGCTTGTCATTTAATTTAGCCCAGCTCATTTTTAAATATTCAACATAAAACAGTAGTAAGTAGGCAGTGTATGCAAATTGTACAGATGTTAAAAGTGACACAAATAAGAAAACATACCAAAACCCTGGTTAAGCTGTGTTTGCATTGAAACAGAACTCAGGATTGCTGACAGATCTATCAGCTCAATGCTCTTCAAACTGACCACTGCCCAGCATTTAAATTTTACCAATAATATTACAGATTTACCACCATTTCTCTTCAACTAGCCAATTTTACCGGCCAATGTTTTCAGAGTTACTCAATGTCAGATTGGGTTTCCCAAAAAGTGGTAAGAACTACAGGAACAGCACATTTTACACGTTGGATGCCTTTTCTACCACAAAACCAAAGATGTCAAAGCATTCAAAGCAGATACATTACAAGCTTATCTTTCTCGGATCCATCAGATAGATTATAATTCTGGCAGCAAAAAAATACATCAAATGAACAAATAATTAGAAACCTGCGATCCCTCTTCTGTTCCACCGACGATGCGAAACCCAAATCCAGTCTCAAGTCGACGCAAGTAGATCGGCATTTCATAGAACTGTTCGTCATAAACAGCCCTGGCTGTAGTATGACGTCCAGGTTCTGAAAAGTTGCTGGATGGCGAGTCTGTCCATGAAGAGCTCATAGGATTCAGTGCTTTCATGCCCAATAATGCGGCCGTGCTGTCTGTGTGAGAACTGCCCTGCACTGTTGATGACACGCTTGACGATGACAGCATTGGCAGTGCCTGCTGTGCAGCCCAGTTCTCATCTCCTGGATACCCAAAACCATCCTGTGGTGGTCCAGTGTACTGTGAGGCGGGAATGAAATCCGGAGTCCCACTGATCGGCGGTCGATTCCGCAGCGAACGTCCGGACTTACTGGACGACTCATAGGTTGGCGTTTTGCTCCGCACTGAAGGACAAGTGGGATACATCATTTCATCTCCACTAACCGTTGGTTTTGTGCCTCTCATCAACTCCGGACCCGGAGTTTTGCTTCGTCTATGAGCCGACACAGTCTGCCCTGCAGGCACTTTATCACGTTCGCTAAAGCTCGTGTGGTTGCTGATGCTACGAGTTAACGCAGAGCGATCTGGTGGCTGCTGCTGGTAGTCATAGTGAAATGGAAAGTCCACAACAGAATGGACAGCACGGCGACTGTCAACAACCGGGCAGTCACTGAGGTTTCTAACATTGTCAGTGTGGAGACTGTAGCCTCTCTGCAGCGGCTTTCTTGCTACTACTGGTGGCACCCTACTCGACTCTAGCAGAGACGATGGCGCCATACATTGAGTGTCATATGGTAATCTTGCATTAAGCTCGGTTAACTGAGTCGGTGGTGAACGTGGCCCTTGTGCTGATTGCAACACATCATTTAAAGGTATCACACTAGACGAGGCACGATCAACTCGGTTCAGCTCAGGACCATGCTCCGGCACTGGAAATGATGGACTCCGATACCAGTCACCTGGACAAAGTTTAACAAGTTATGTTACCAGATATGACAACTTAGAGCTGCCCAACAAATTACTTTTTTAATGTTTTATCGACCACAAATTTACTTACATACAAAGTAAATGGATAGAGCCATAATAAATTATGACAATTAAGTCAAATCAACACGTTTTGTAAAAAGTCTTCATCACCAAAATCAAGAATAGCCTCAAGCACTTTTCTGCAAAAAAATGTTGTAGAATAATAAGCGTGTGTGAGCAGGGTTTAACATCCCGCCCAAAACAGTATAGGTCATTTCAGAGGTCACGGCCTTTTCAGGCGGAATGCACACAAGCACATAATAATGAAACAGTAAGTTTAACCTTTACAATAAAGAAATAGACCGTTTAATCTTTACAGAAACACAAAAACGAGCTAGACCTAAAATTGTGAGAACTCATGCATACGTAATTAACACAACAGTAGTTCTAATAATCTTCCCTGTGATCGAAAAAAAAGTTGTAGAATAATAAACACAAAAAAATGCCAGCTCATCAGATATTCACCCAAATACACACCCTAAGTACGTAGTTCACAGCTGCGTATACAGCTACAATGACTAAGAATACAATTTCTTACAGATCACTTTTTATCACCTTTTCACAGAGACTTTTAACAATTGCAACAACGTCTTTGCTAAGCAGACAGCTGCCAGCACCAGTGTGTAAAACATGCAGAAAACATTACCGTTATCAAACGATGACTAAAACAGTTTTGATCTGTGCTTTGCCTTTCGATAAATAACTACACGATTCTATTAGGCAATGACTTATGTGAAGAAGTATCCAACAGAATATAAACACTCCTTTTTAGAGAAAATCTACTATGTCTAGACCTGCCATCCACTCAACCCATGTTTTTTGGTCTGGCAAAAAAGCTGTGGACCCTAAATTCACCAAATTTGCAGAGATTGAAAGGGAAGTCAAGGGATAGCAGTCTGTGAAATTTTTGGGGAGGAATCTGAAAAACGTGGGTTGTGAAGGAAAAGGGGAAAGAAAAAATTTTAACTCCTCATATTTCCCCCATTAAGGGAGTTGGCGCCACGACAATTTCTCTTGCAGGTGAGACACTACCGGGCCCATACACAAGTAAAATTGCAGACCCCAAAAGTTTACATGGGGTGGGGGAGAAATGTTTTAAAAATTTCCCCATTTTCTAGGGGTTAAATGCGCCGTGCAGAAAGTCTCAAAAACTGTAAGCAATATCAATCCGCTCTTTGCGCCAGGCTATTGCCTGTAGGTCAGTAATGTTAATGTGGGGGGTAAAAATTTAAAAAATTGGGTTCATTTCTAAGAAATCGCTCCCCAAATGTAACCCAATTTTTTGACAATTTTTGACAACAGATTTCAAAAATCGTAATTAATTCAAAGGATGGCCCAGAAAGTTCTAGGTGTGTATGTGGGCCAAAGTTTATGGTCGCTATCATATTCGACCAAAATGCCGACCAGGACCCATTCCCCTAAAAATTTTGGGGGTCAAAATTTTTCATTATTTTTTCATTTTTGGCTTCAGAAAATTTAAATCAGTGATTCTTAAAAAGAAACATTTTTGACAAATCAAAATTTAACAAAGGATAGAGAGTTATTAGTAGTTTGTATTGAGGTACAGGAATGTGGGGTGGTCAAAACATATTTGGGTATTGTCATTAATTCAAACGATGGCCCAGAAAGTTCTACGTGTGTATGTAAACCAATGTATAGGGTCTTTACCACAATCAATCAAGATACCTACCCTACCGCCCCCACACACTTAAATTTTTTGGGGTCAAAATTTTTCTCATGTTTTTACCTTTTGCTCAACAATATTTAAACCAGTTTTTCTTGAGATAGGTGAAAAATCAACGAAAAAATATTTTAACACATGAGAGAGTATTCATAGCCCTTTCCAACGACGTATAGATTTACGGGGTAATTAAAATACATTGGGGGATTCTGAGCCCCTAAAGTGACCCACTGTATGTGATATTTTGGATTTTGACAATTTGGCGCCATCTGGTGAACTCAGTTGTAAACTTAGGGCCCCAACGTCGATGCCAGACGATAAGCCAGACCAAGATAAACAATGTTTGTCCACGACAATTTTTTCCTAGAGGTCACCGTTTAGGGTCTAGAGCCAAAAACCCTCTTTTTGACCGGTTTGTCACAAGAATAAACTAAGTCCAGTCATGTGACCTTAATAGCTAAAAAATTTTCAACAAATAATTATGTCTCAGATGATTTGTTTTGACATTGTATGTCTAGAAAAGCACTTCTACGCCATGCATTTTTGGGACCCCAACCACCCAGGGCGGCCGTTTTTGGCATGAAATGTCTACTTTGGCGCCATTTAGCAACCTCAGTTACAATGCTGTCGGGCCCATTTTCCACATTTTTATACAAAATGGCTGTCAAGAAAACTGCCAAGTTTCAGCTTTGTACCTAATTTGGCATGCAGTTCAAAATGGCAAAAAGTCCAACTAACCCAACCATTGCACCATCTAAAAACTTCGCTGGCATGCAACTGAACTCTCAACTGGACTGATCTTCATAAATTTTTCACACGATATTCTGTTGTCGATTCCCCTTCTGCAGTTTGGGTAACACCATACCCCCACCCCCAAAATTTTTGGGGGTAAAATTCCAATTTTTGGACTTTGCCATTTCTAGCTATCTCACATCAAAACTTAGCCCCCTCGACTCTGAACACGCTGAGTGTTAATGACAAGACAAAAACTTCCATTAAATGTTGGTAATCGCGTTACTAACTGTGAAACACTGACAAGAAAAAAATGAGGCAAACAGTTTGATATAAATGGAGACACTACAAATCTGCAATTAGGTTTTTACAGCAATGAAACAAAGAGCAGCCGTAGTAAGCCAGTACTGAACCCAAGATTAATCATAATGCTTTCAGCAAATGTTCATGCAGTCCATTTAAACAGTTACACTGAGACTACTATAACTGCATGCCACATTAAGAAAAGCTCAGAAATTATTTTTTTTAAACTGGCTTAAGAAATTAAGATCTGATAAATGAAATAACAAGTGACAAACTGCACTTCAGTCCCTGACAGAACATGCATAAAACTAAAAACATACACGAAACAGAAAAATCGGAAATTCAAACTCCAGACAAATAAAACACGCTGCAAGTAAACGACCCAAAAGGCAGGCAGATTTCACAACTGCTCATAATCAAAACTTTTTAATGAAGTTTCTGAACATCTGATTTTAAGACTTCTTCCAGGAGCAGACGGACAAAAAAGATGTATCTGATAAGTTCAGTAGCAATATCATTGTACGTGCGAAGTCATGATGGCTGCGCTGATGCACAGCAGCTCCAAGTAAACATCTCTGTCATCAGCACAGTTGTGAAAACTTGAATGAAAAATACTGCTAGATTATGCACAATGCCAGACAGCAACAGAGACAAAGCCAAATTGAATCATCAACAGCATCATGTCAACAGCGTCATGTCTGCCTGCGTCCACACAATCAACATGACATCAAACTACCTGGTGCAATTGCAGGCACGGCCGTTGCATCGCTCGCCAGTACACTAGCGTCATCTAGTGTCTCCAGACGCCGGTCAATAGCATCAGCGCCTGCAGCACCAACGATACTGGTTAGTTCTAATATTAGTGACTGCAATTCCACGATCCTGAATCTCAAATACCGGGGGGGGGGGTTGGCAGTGCACCCAATTCAGGGATTTTGAGATAACAAAAAGTTGGATAAAATATTACTGTTTCAAGTGTTAGATGATAAAATAGCAATTCTAGAGATCTTGTGAAAATTATTAATGCATGCAAAAAGTGCTTCTATGTGCTGTAAGTTGCATTTTGACAGTCCACAGTCGCTCCATACAGTTCGATGCACCTACAGGTAGAAGCCAGCTGCTTTCGGGCATAAAATAAGTCCACTACAGTGCAGTCAATTTAGGGTTCAACCCGGAAAAAAATACCATAAAGCTGAAAATTTGCCTGAGACATCAGTACACTGTCTGAAACAAAATAGCAAAAGTCTGCTTAAATCCACCGTAGGCAAAAAAAGTTAAGACCATTTAAAAATGGAACATTTAAGAAAAATTAAAAAGAAAATTATTTCATTGAAACTTAAGCATATGACATATCAAATTAGAGCTTTTGACCTGACTAATACAAAAACAGTAAAATTAGATTAAAAGGAGGAGGTCATTTCACCGAGATATAGTTATCTATTCTTTGTCAAGTTAACCAAACTGGTCATCATAGTCAAAAATTTGTCTAAGAGGGTGGGCCACTCCCTTTCTTCCTCATTGTCTCTTCCCTCAATTTCATGTCCCTCTTTTTTTTCTTTCCCACTCTTCCCTAATATCCAGTTTGGTGGTATGGTAACTTCGGTGAGGGCAGTAAACTCGATAATGGGATGGCACAGAGATCCTGCTGCAAACATATTTTGCGCTCTCAAAACTCGTCGTATGGTCGTCCCTGTGTAATGCAAGTGATTTTTAAGTGTATTTCACAGGGGAAGGAAGATATGCTTTTTAACAATCTGACTCGATTCACATTTTGGTGCTCTGCCAGTCTGGGATTTTTTTCCGAATGCTAATACCCCACAGCGGTATAGCTCAGTCGGTAGAGCGTTGAACCTCGGATCAAAAGGTCCCATGTTCAAATCTCGTCAGGGTCGACTCAGTCCTTCATCCATTGTGGTCGATAAAATGAGTAGCACAACGTGCGGAGGTAACAGGGAGTCTCTGTTAAGAACTAATCCACCCAACAGAGATGTATGTAATCTCGAGTTGTACTCCCTGGCAAAAGCTGGCATAGACATAAAAAACATTTTTTCATGTTTTTTTACAAAAGTTTTGAAAAACATGTTTTTTAATGTTTTTAATTTTTTCTGTTTTTTTTTTATCCTGATTTCAATGTGATGTTTTGGTTCTTATTAAAACATAAACGTACAATATTTTAAATATGATGCATTTTTATGGGCAAATTGCATTTAATTCTGTTTTTGATCTGTACCATAATCACGTTTACCTAATAATATTCAGTACATTCCGGTCTTCAGTCTTCACAAATGGTAGGTTTTTGTTTTTAACATGTTATTGTGCTAAATGTGGTTCAATATTTTTTAGTCCGCCCGGAAGCGATAGCTTGCGGAGCGGACTTAAGTTTTAGCCCAGATGTTTTTTTAATTTTTTTTCCAACGCGAGATCTCCAAAATGCATGGGCCGACCAGCGTGAAATTTTGCACAATGGTCAGTACTAGGCCCTATTTTATAATGCCGGTCCAAAATTGTGGGGACACACCCCAAAAAAATTTCAGGGGCTAAATACATGCAAAATTTGGCCCGATTTTGGACGACTTCGAAGTTCGGCGGCGAATATCTTCGAAACGGATGAATATATTCAAAATCGGATTTTTATTCCGTCTATCACGATTCCTCCTGCATTAGGCGAAACAAGTACGGTGAAGTTTGGTCCAGTGACTTTGGAGATCTCGATGTGAAATCATACCCACCTAAAGCGCATATTTTGGAAGAACATATTTCGGCCCCTAGGGGGTGCTGCACCCCCAAATTTCTACAGGCGCTAGAAAATCACCAAGTCTTACTAGCGCACCCCCCATCAGGAACGGGGGCCCCCCTTACAACTTTTTTCAAAGAGGGGTCAAAAATTGGCTTAAAATGCAATAAAGGAGCGCTTATAACTTCGGAGTTAGGGGGTGTAGAAAATAAAACTTGAACACACTATCATATTGCTACCAGATATCGAAACACAAGCCTTTAACACTGGGAGAGAGTCAATGATGAGCATCTGAGTAAGCTCATAGTGGGGTCTGCACTGCTTTGCCCTCTGAAGCTGTAACACCCAAGGACAGCCAAAAAAGCGCAAAATTTTGCAAATGGTGTATTGAACAAAGTTTACTGAAATTAAAAACTGCACTATTTTCTAGCCACTGAGTAGATGTTTTTTTCTTTCAAAAAGTGCATATCACTTTGCAACAAAAACCAAAAGCAAACATTTTTATACCGTGGAACTCCCTAAAAAACATGTTCGAAAAGCAGGCCAGTAATTGTGTTTGACCCCAGTTCACAGTACGGGTTAATCATTAAAACTTTCACAACATTTAGGTGACCTTACGATAATGTATTCAAACTGCCATAATTGTAAATACCAATTATGGATATTAGCATACATTTGACAGTTTGTTTCAGACCCTCTACTGATATTTCAGGCAAATTTTCAGCTTTGTACTATTTAGTCTATAAGTTTTTGCTTATTTCGGGTTAATTCGTCTGCATTATATAACAAAAAATGCTTATATAATAGTCGTTTTATCACTTAAATGATCATATTTCAACAACGTAAACTTCTTGTAATTTAATTTTATTGTCGTTGTACTTGTCTTTTCAAAAGCTTTTATTTGATATGTCATATGCCTATGTTTTCATGCAATAATTTTTTTTCACATTTTTTGCCAAAAATTGTTGTTCTTCACATAGCCATAACTTTTTTTGCCCAAAGCGGACACTTGATACTTCGTTTCGGACCCTATACAAATGTTTTAGGCAAATTTTTGGCTTTGTGGTATTTTCTCTGGGTTCATGCTTTTTTCGGGTGAATTTGACTGGACTACTAGGGCAATACTGCCATGATGCTAAGTAACGACTGACCTGTAAGCCAAATTGTAAAACGAGATCCTAGCATTAGAAATTTCTTAATCCTTGATTCTGGGACTGAAAAATCAATCCTAGGATTGCACTCTCTAGTCGTAATTGAACAGTCACCACAAGTAGCTCAACTAACACACCGGTGTCCAACAAAATCCACAACCCAAATTAACAAATAACTACAAATAAATGCAATAATTACGCAAGCAGAAACTGGAAACGAAGTTTATAGCGATGTAAAATACAGAACAAATTAAACTTCTAATAATCATATATTTGCCCAAAAAATATGTCAGTATGAACTAATACCACACAAGTTGTGGAAAAATGTAATTATATATTAACACAAAACTAATATGGGTAAATGGTGCAAGAGAAGAGAGAATGCTGACCGCAACAACAACAGATACAGATGCGAAAATAAACGGGAAAATAACGAACCGTGTGACTGTGGCTTTGTAGCATCAGAGTCAGTCACATGTCGGTCGTTGGCGACAGCGACCAGCTATAGATAAACGCACATTTCACACCACTTTCATTCGGTCGCTTTGTGTTTACGTTTATTCAGCATTAGTTTCACCAGCCAAGGCCATCACTGTGCAGTGGCATCCAAAATTTGGCACAAAATTCATTCTGCAAACTCTTTGCTCAGACTGAATGGTTCTGGTGAAGTGAACTTGACAATGTCAACATGTAAATCACAATTGCATGTTAAAGGTTACAGGTGGTTGTTGAAGCCATTCATCGGAAGCTCATGTCAGAGCTACGAAACTTCACCTGCCATATGGGATCACACCGTGTTACCTGCCACCCGACACAGGTGAACGTGCCCTGCCTTAACCTCAGCCAGATAGGCTGGTACTCGATATATCTATCCCGGAAGGATGGAAGCTGAGTTAACCTAGGCGGCTGGTTACATACCGAGATGGTTTACCTGCCCCCAGGCAGTCACCCATCGCAGTACTAACCCGGCCCGGCGTAGAGTAACTTCGTTATTGGACAAAACGCGTTACCACTATGCCACACCACCAACCATGTGATAAGTATAAACTAACCAGCTTTTAACACAAAGCTAAATTTGACTGTTCACACATCATATTTATTACACAGAAACCAATCCAGTTGATATTTTCCGCTAAACTGAAACGCATGCATTTGTTGACACTTGGCCTGTCTCTTGTGGTAGTACCAATTTTGCACAAATGTATTTCACTGTGGTATTACAAGAAAAATGCAACAAAAACCATCATGTGCCACTTACACTTTTAGACGATGACTTCCGTAAATGGCTTTTTGGAAATACACCTGAAGCAGATTAAACAAACACTCACATTAAATACAATGATCTAGTTATCAACATCATCGTTTATTACGCCAAAAGGCAGCAGCACACAATAAAATACACTAAAAACTCAAACTACGAGTATGAGAATTAGTGTTTAGAAAGTTACACCAGTTGACCATGAGATAGAAAAATAAATAATACTCATGCCGCTCATCTGAACGCTGTACTGGAGATGACCCCAATCTCCAGACAAGTAACTTATCCATAAGTTTGACACAAGGCTACCATTACTTCTTAATAGGTATCCATTTGCCCTCCCCACAACTGAAAAAGCATGTGGCCTTTGCTTTAAGAAATATTAAACTGCACTACACTGCATGCAAAACACTTATTCACAGTTGTTACGTGGCAATAATGAGTCTTGCAGTGAAGCCACTAATCATTTCCTCAACAAAATCCAGAATAAAAGTTCAGCAAGAAGAAACAGCGTAAAAAAGCACATGATCTGACCTCCACGCTGCACAAGGAATGAAGCCGTTGAACCGATGGGGCACCTCTGTAGAATTTCAACGACGTTATTATGCTTCATGTCTCGGACAATTCTGTTGTTAATTTCAACGATCAAGTCACCCTCCATCAGCCCTCGACAACGTGGTCGGTCCAACAGTTGCTTCACACGCTGGCCATGGACGCTGTCAGCAATTGTGAACCCAAAGCCAAGTGGGCCACGGACAATGTCGACTGTCAGGAGGGTCGAAGAATGCTGTGAGTGCTGGAAAACGGTCGACGAAGTGTCGCTGTTTGCACTGTCGTCAGCACCAGCGGGGACACCGGGACCAGCTGCCGACAGTTTAAATGTGGGGGAGTTCCAGCCTACAGGCAACGGAGGCACATTGTTCGTGGATGTAAGGCCTTCGGGGGCTGTCACTGCAACGGTCGTGATCACTTCGTTGTTTGGATCGTCCGGGTCAAAGGGAAGCATGTATCCACGACAGACCTCAATTTTCACTGTCTCGCCGACTGGAATCGACTGAAATAAGTTGATGACATCGCGGTGCGAGTAACCGAGAACACACTCATCGTCGACATTAACCAACACATCACCTACGACAATCATAATTCCAACTTCTACTGGCTTCATTCAGACTGCTGGAGTTTAAAAGACAATCCAACCAAAACGAATACCACTCTAAAGCTATGTTAAGCATCAGCACATGATACTAAATACATAGCTTACACAGCTTCTTTTCATCTTCCTTCACTGCAGCAAAATACATGTATCTTAGTTATCATTGTTGGTACAGTAAAAGACAGAGTTTGTAATGATTGCACAGATGACAGAAGTGTGATAGAAAATTTGACAAAAGCACATACAGTAAGTACTCAGATTCGGACCACATAATGTACTCAAAATAAGCAGGCTTATTGCTTGTAATGTATTAACTTAATCAATAATTCATATTTCAGATGATGCTACTAAATTCCAAAACAGCTAGCCGGGCATCTAGAACTTTTCAATGCTGGTCAAACCACATGAAAGGAATAACCCTAACACTAGTAAGAGCAAAGTTCAGCTAAACTCACTTTGACAGAGTTTTCCATCGGCTGCTGCAGGACCGCTGGGAGAAATGTTCTTGATCTGCAGGAACTCAGCGCAGCCTCCATTCTCAGTGTCGTCACCGCCGACAATTGTGAAGCCGAGACCTCGCGACGTTTTCACCAGACACGTCTCGACAAACTGACCTCGTAGGTCCTCCTGCCGACGTGTGAACTCACTGTTCTGATATCCTCCAAACACTGAACAAAAGCAAAAACAACAACCAACTCGTTTTACCAAATGATCTGAGCTAAAATCAACATAACACTACCACTCTGATCAGTCTTATTCACCAGACACATATCTCTTGAATGTGCTAAAGTTAAAAAAGCACCAATTCACATGCTTTGGCACTGGCTAAGCAAAGAACAATTCAAAAACTAGTTCAGTCTGTTAACAAGCTCTACAGAACAACAGCAATACACAACTCCTATAATCGTACGCTGCTTTTGAAACTCATGGAGGAGAAAGAGTTCACCTGGCAGCAACTTGTCATTTGCCGACATGTCTTTGTGGTCAGCGTTCAGCTGTGGACTGGCAGACACATTCACGTTATCTAACATCAAACAAATAATCACAATACAAGCAAAGCTAACTAGCAACTCATCAGACATGTCAGGAAAAAATATGAGCTTACAGAGTGTGCAAAATCATATATACATCACTTCATCTCTGGAGCTAGCATCATGATATATTTGTTAGCTACATATGAATCCTTACCTTCACTAAGGACGTTATGTGATACGCTCCATTTAATTATTTATTTATCCATCTCTTCGTTAAAGAACTACTAGTGCTGTCAAGACGTTAATTTCTTAATGGCGTTAACACTGATATTGTAATGGACTACATTGGGAAGGTGACCGGAATGATGACCGATGGCTGTGTTGCAGGACTGTGACAGTAGTAACAAAATGGCAACAAAACAATTTTTAATTACTGGAATATTATTCGATCGTCAAATAACTGCAGTTTAGTGGAATATTAAAACTCCTGCTTCACAGAAGCAAAAGTTCAAAGTAAATCAGTAAATTAACAAATGATTAATAAATTAACAATAAATTAGTAACTTTACAAATATGCATTAATTTTTTTGACATGCATTAATTAAACATGTTAACGTGTTAGGGCATTAATTCGACAGCTCTTAAAAATTACACAAGAAGTTACAGTAGATTTGGCCGAAATTTTCACGGAAGGTTAAATGTGGCCCAACTAAGAGAGGACTGAATTATAGTCGTAATCTGAATTAAGATCCGAATCCAAGATAGAATTAATGGAAAGCAAAAACTCTGTCATGTGACAGCAACATATTCAGTTTGGCAAACATAATGAGAAATAACAGCATTGGCAAAGGTTTGCATTGTCCTAAAACTTATCTAATCACTAGTTATCTGTCCCATTGCTATAGCATAACATGGGACAAATTATAAAATCGCTTCTGTCATTCTGTCTGTGCGTCTGCAAACACTCCTACGGCGGCAATTTTGATTTGATTTTGATGAAATTTTGCACAGTAATTCGGGGCCTGAAAAGTAAGATTGAGTTTGTCTGGGCTAAAAATCTGATAACTCCTTCCCCTATTTCAACCCAATTTTTAAAAATTTGCATTACGACCTATGGGGACTTCAAAGCGGTATAACTCAATACCCATAAAAGATAATTGCATGCTGTGTTTACCTACCCCTATTTTTGGGGTTGGGCAATCTAATGGCGTCATTTAAATTTAACCCTAATGACCGCTGTTGCCATAGCAACCATTCAAAAGTTGCAAAATTTTGCATCACAGCCAATGGAGATTTCAAAGTGGTATAACTCGGTCCCCGTAAAAGATAATTGCGTGCTGTTTGCACCTACGCCCCCTATTTTCGAGTCCAAGCTATCTGACGGTGTCGTTAAAATTTCTCCCCTGCCTACCCCTGTTGCCATGGCAATGAATTTTGCGACAAAAATGACTACAACTCGGCCCCCGTGAAAGATAATTGTGCCCTGTTTGCAACTACCCCCCTTATATGTAGCTGCTAGGCTATATAGCGTGGCAATGGGACAGATACATCGTTCCACAAAACGTATTTCTAGTTTTAAACCACAAATTAATTTTGTTTGAAAGTTATCACAGTGCAGAAAAACACCAAATCAAAATGCTCTCCAGCGTACCAGAATGTAGCAGCCTTTTCTTCAAAACTGGATTTTCATATTGTGTCCGCTTATTGATATGGCTGCAAATAATACATTAATTATGACAGTCAGCAAAGCATAGGAAAAAATAATAACAAATTTAAGAATTTTTTTACTGCCTCTTGATTCAAAACTGATTCGTTCTCTGATTCGATCGCAACATGTGGCTGTATACAAATGAGCATAGTTTGATTGCCTAAGTGAAGATATTAACCACAAAATGTAAATAACAGATTATATGAAAAGTTACCTTAAAGTCCAAGTCGCACGAAAAACGATGATGGCTAAATGTGTAGATTGTAACGATAATTAATAATACGCTGATTAGTTGAAACAAAAACATCGATTTACATCAATTTCAATAAAAATAATGGGGTGCGAACGGAATGATGATGTCACAAACAACGCTTTGTTTATAGCGTGTATTGCAGTGTGTGAGAAAGTTAACACGCCATGAGCTGGTCGTAGCGTCGATGCAGCGTGCGCTTTGGGCAGGAAACTCGCTTGCATTCCGGAAGCGAAAGTCGGAATCTGTCGGCGATTGGTGCAACGGAAAGGGCATACAGTCGGCTTACTTTCAGTATGACAGCGACTTCTCGAAATGCAAGCAAAGTCTTTTTGCTCGGTACCGCGATCCATTGACACTGCTAGCATTTAAATTTCGTCAAACGCTACATTGACATTAATAGTTGTTTGTGACGTGTCACCTTCGTCACCACGTTAAACTTTATTTTTACAGTATAAAGACAGCACTGGCAACAGGAAGATTAATACAAATTGACAAATTAACATCTGATTAAGCCAATTAGTGCTTTATAACAGTTACGTAAACTGATGCAACTTGGACTTTAAAAACAACTCAGCAAATTCACCAGTACAACATTAGAAAATGCACAGTAGCAGATATGATAAACAATTAAATGATAATCAGACACATAAATTCGTACTCGATGTAGTAGACTCCATACTGGGGATCATCCACTTTCTGCCATCCATACGGCAAGTCTACAATTCATGACGCAATACAGCATCAATCCAATGCCAACTACACTGCGTCCCAAAAAAGCATACCCGACATTTTCGACTGTAACTTGAAAATCAATTATCAGATTTTGATAATTTTTGGTAGGAAGATTTCTGATACAACATGCCATCAAATGACCATTCAGTTTTCCAAATCACCAAATGTTTGTTTCTGCACTACCTTGGGGAAACACAACCAGCGAAATTTCACTTTTTTAGCCAATGTGATATGATTGCTTAATTAACGTAACACGTAAAAACATATTTTGTTCACATTTCTGACACTTTGGCTGACATTTCATCCAGTTGTCCATTTTTCAACTACCTACAGTAAAATTGCTGGAAGTGTTTGCCCACTATGCGAACACAGGCAAAGAGACGCTTTCTCCATTCATTGACAGCAGTATCGATAATGTTCTGCTCTAGACCAATCCAGGCTCTACCAGTCACTTCTGACTTTACAAACATTCCTAAACTTCATCTGGTAGACACACTGCCGCATGACAGTCAAACCTTGTTATAGACCGGCTGTTGGAGTCTACACATTAGGGTAGATGAAATTTATATTGACGTTTTTTATTTATTTTAACATGTATTATGCTTCGTCTGCTGTCCCCAGTTAGTGCAAAAGCAGACGTTGGGTGAGGTGGAAACTAAAACACTTATTTAATAGCCAGCTGTGTCAGAAATATTTCTGCCAAAAATTACTAAAATCTGCTAATCTTTCTTTAACTTACGATATTGATAATTTTGGGATGTTTTTTTTCAGGTTTTCTGTTTATTTCAACACATATTTCACTTAATCTGCTTTCCCTAGGCAGTGCAAAAGAATACATTGGGTAAGGTGAGAAACTAGACAGTCATTTGATGGCAAGCTGTGTCAGGAATATTCGTACCAAAAATTATCAAAATGTGATAATTGGTTTTCAAGTTAGAGTCAAAAATGTCAGAGATGCTTTTTTGAAACATAGTGTACACTGCACTGCATTATAGTTGGGATCAATATAAACAAGCAAGCAATTAAAAGGACTAAGGGCCGATTTCTGGATCTATTAGTTAACTCGTCAGTTAGTAAACCGGCTGTTAACTGTAACTCACTAGTTAAGTTTGTGCGCGTTTCTGAACTGGCTGTCAGCTAACTGAGCGGTAAACTATAGTTGCTTAGCAACGATGCACACGACACTTATCACTTCCGCCTAGCCACTAGGCCGTGGCCTAGTGCAGGCGGGCGTCATGAATATTAATGAGCGCAAGCGCTCCTCAGCCTGCGCACGACGCCCAGCCAAGCAATATGCGGAGAGCCATTTTGTCCTTTCATCAATAGATTTTGTAGTAAACGTCTCCTCGTGCATTTTGAAGACATTGCTATACGGTAAAATCGTTTTATAGTATCACATTCTTCAATTAACTGCTTGCAAAATGGTACAAAAGTTGCATTAAATGCGATAACTACAATCGACGGTTAGCTAACTGCCCGATGTTGGCCAGTTAAATTTTTGGCCATTTTGACCATTGGTTAGTGCAACGGGAAACGCGAGTTATGCAAATCTGTCAGTTAACACTAACTTGACCGGCCAGTTAAGATCCAGAAACTAGCCCTAAATGGCAATAGTAAAATAGCCCTACTTTAATACAAACAGTTTTGAATTATTTAATATCACACTCAGTTGGCCGATGGGTAATTAATCACCATCATGTTGACCAAATGCTAACGTAAAAAAGTTAAAAAAGTGGTAATAAAAAAATCACACTGCTGGATTTTTTTTGTTAATTTGCAGGAAAATTTACAGAGAAAAACCTAACAACAAATAGAGTGAAATAGCAATTTTTGTGCATATAAAGTCTCAAAGGTTGAACTAAAATTCACACTGACGGAGACACTGGACAAGAACTGACCGTCACTGGTCTCGCTGCCATGCTGCAGCGGTGAAGATGAAGCAGGATGCGGCTGATCGGAACTGATGCTGCAAATTATTCACACAAAAAACATACTCTGCGGAACATCGCCATAAGCTAGCCATAAAAATAAAATTTAACTTTTAGCCAATCGTACATAAGTAACAATCGAGCTATTAGTATGAGCTTTTGTTTGTCTATCCGTCCGTACATCTGTCACGGATGTATTACGGCTAAGCTTTAGGTCGTAGGAAAAAACTTTTTACACGAATAATTAGCTGTGTTTTAAACTCAGGCATGCAAAATTTTAGACATCTATTGCTAGGATAACATTTTTAAATTGGGGGTTGAATAGATGATGAAGAAGAAAAATGTGCATCTTTTAACGAACAACAATTTTTCGAATAAATAAGTCAAAAACTAAATTTTTATTTTGTAACATTAAAAAGGAACTTCCTTGACGTATTAAGCGTAAAAATCGGTCTAACGGACTTGCCTGTAGGTGAGTTCAAGAACGAAAAGAAGTGTAGTAAATTTCGAACAGGAGGGGTGTATATTTCACCTATATGGGGAGCAAAAATCTCTTGGCAGATTGAGCCCATTTTTTAGTGGTAGGCGTTCACGACGTAATGACGCCATTCAAATTTGGTGACGATCGGTTCAGGGGTTTTTGGTTGGCTGAGGGTCAAAGTTTGCCTTTTTCTTATAGACTTTGAAGGTTGTCCTTACAACACTCACACTATCGTGTGAGGTGTGACTCTGATACATTGGTTATCACAGGTCACATCAAACGTTCTGCACTAGTAACTCATTAAAGTTGAACTCTGTGGAATACGATGTGAAGTAACTCAACAACAAGAAATCTGAGCTAATGCTCATGAGATGCACGAGAGCCTATAGCAATCAATTCCTGTTTGCAGGGCCATCTCCATCCATTTTGTCGCAATTCACTCTTGAAGTGTGCACTGCAGCCAAAAATCACCAAAAAATCACTTACACATTCAATATCAAAATTCACTTACCCAGAAGCATGTTCATTCCAGCCACTGTGAGGCACGTCGCCATTGCCATTAAGTCTCTCCACTGATGTATTCCTTTGCATGGCTGACTCTGCGTAGCCGTCAACCGACATGTCATGCTGATTATCTTCATTAAACTGGTTCAACTGACACAGATACATGCATGCAACAGTCACACAAATGTCTCAACTACTTATGCTTACAGCAGTTGTGTCTGTTGTTCAACTTATTCAGTTCACAGCATGTGGTTTCTTACATGCAAAAAACGCCAAATAATTCATATCAGTTTCCTTCTCAATCTACTTCTTTCAATCACTTATTTCCAATTCCTAAATTTTATTAACCACTCTGTTCGCTCTTACAAATTTTTAATTCAGAATCCATTCTGTACCTCTGATTTGGCTAAGTAGGGTCGAGTTCATTGACAGATGGGGTTTATTTTCAGTTTTCAGTGTTTGAGTTAATTCTGTTATTAAACAGGAAATGAAATATGTGATCAAAAAACACTGCAACAACCAACTGAAGATTGTACTGATCATTGTCCACATTTCTGCACCTTGTTGTCGATGCTAACAGAGCTGCTCATTTCAACATTGGAACGACTTCTCTGCCTTTTGCCATCGGACGATGGATGCTGGCCGCATGACGCAATATTGCCAACAGATCCAGAACGATGGAAATTCGGCTCGGCACTGACCACAGCTGTTGATGGTGGTACTGTCTGTTTAGGCGGCTTTGGTGTCCCATAGTGATTGTCTGTATACAATGCAGAAATTCTATCGGAACCGCAAAACAGTACCAGTACTTTATTCAAAAAAGAATAAAGATGCTAACGTCGTATCTGTATAAAATCATATGTGAAGAAGACAAGCTAAAAAAAGGTAAAATTATAAGGAACAGGAGGGGGAAAACCAGATTAAAAATCCATGACACAAAAAATTAATAAGCTAAGGATGATCAAAACAGCAACAAAATACCAAGCAGAAAAAACTGTTCTTGTATGTTTTGCTTTTGCTGCCATACGTAACTCAAATTTTTAATAAGCTTTTGTTACTACAAGAACTGTCAATTTGGAATGACACTACAAAAAAGCCATTAATGTTGAAACTCATGTAACAAATTAATTTTCATTCTAAATAAACGCTAAAAATTAGAGCTAGTAAGAATTAACATTAAAATTGTTAATGTTACAAAAAATAATCATTAATTAAGTAAATTAACCATTAATTATGACTAAATGCTAGCCATGACTATTGTCCAAAATGTGCATTTCTGTGTTTAAAACCTTTTTTAGTTTATCAGTCTATTACTCCATTATTCTACAAGTATATGTGATTAATCATTAATTTCTGCAGTCCTAATGAACTATAAGCCAATTAAACAAAGCCGGACATCTGTCACATTCCAAGCCTGGCCTGTGTCACTGATTACGATGTAACATAAAACAACCCACAGGTCTATCTATCTACACAGCTGACAGTAATCGTTAGACTAAGCATTAATGCTGCATAGCAAGCAGCAAGCATGGCCACAGTGCTCACCCTACAGCTGACCACCTGCTACTCTGCCCTCGCAGAACTAACTTACTACTGGGGCACAGGCAGTAACTGTATGACACCCTAAATATTAAAGCAAAAAAAATCACCTATTCAAACATCAACATGCTTTTAAGCAAAACGTATTAGAATAGTCATATGTGACAGGTAGCCAATGTGAAGGTAGCCACTTTGTGCTTACATTTGGTGTCAACAGACTGACTGTGCACATGAAGTAAAAGACTGCTACAGTGCTACTGCTTTTAATTTTCATTTAGCCAGCCAACTTTTTGGAGATAATCCAATTTAAGATGTGTCTGAGCAATTTGTGCAAGATGTTGTATCAGTAACGTTTACAGAAAAAAGCCTGTCTTGTCACAGAAACAACAAGATCAAAGCACTGAAGGTATATGGCAACTGGCAAAGGATTTCATCACCAAATTCTGATAATTAACAGAACTGAGAATATGGTGATGAAACACAGAATACACAACAAATAAGCTACTGACTTCACGCATCTCAGGACTGTTAATATCACACCAAGAATATATGCATTAAACTTTTTAACTGTGCCAGCTGTAAGTCGAATAAAAAGCAGCCACATATGATCTCTGGCATATAAAACACTTTGCAATATCCAACAGTCAATAAAGACAAGAGCTGTTGCCAACAGCTGCAACTGCTTGCTGATTACCAGATTCAGATGATGACTTGTTAGTGCTAATGCCTGAGGCAATACAGCCATCAGTCAGAGCCAAATCTGTGTCAGTAAATGTATGTCTAATACCACAGTGCATTCTGCCAAGCAGTCATATGTACTATTTACTCCAATCTCACCTCTGAAGTCAATGACACACTGGCACTATACAAATTAGTTTATTATTATTATACTGTTTACAGTGGGATAACCTGTCGAAGAGAAACATGTGTAATGCATAAGCAAACAACTATCTGGAGTGAGTAAGTTAGTTTAACTTTTATCCCATTACAGACAGTTGTTTAAAATACCATTTTGCAATCTCAGGTTTTCGCACGTTTTTAGTTAGCCCAATCCCCATTAATCAGCTAACATGAGTACTAGTATGATTAATACTAATTTACGTTTAACTTGAACACTTTTTGCTGCGTGCTGAAAGAAGATGTTACCCAAAAACAACCAAAAGCATCAGCGCACTGAAAAGACACTACAGCAATGCAACACATGAAAGTGCAACAACACAACACACCATCAAAAATGCCACTCTCCAGTAGCTCTCCACGTTCTTCCATCAATCTGAAGTCTTCCACGGTTAAAAACCGATAGTCAACACCATTAACCTCTCCTGGGCGCGGAGGCCTCGTTGTACCTTCACACGCAAACACAGAAGCATGCAACAATGCTTTCACAACAATGGTCTACAAAGTTTGCACACACTGTGTCAATCAATCAGTCAATCAAACAATCACTATTGCCTTAGTAGCACAGCTACTTCGAGGTTAGACAGATAACAGAAAATTTCAGACGATGATGTCCAGATATGACTGTCTGAAGAGCCAGGTTTTAAGGTGACAACAAAACATCGTGAGTGACTGAGATGTTGTTATATCCTGCGGTAAAATGTTCGAGACACAAGGTCCAGCAACCGTGAAAGCGCGGTTACTGACAGTTGAGAGTCTGACATGTGACACCAGCAGGTGATTGGTGCCAGCAGAGCGCAATGTCCGACGACCGGGCAGATCGGCAACAGCAACAAGCAGACCCAAGTACCGTGGCGCACTTCCGTGAAGAACTTTGTATGTCAGAACGACGACTTTGTACTTGATCCACTCTGGGACGCGCAGCCAGTGAAGACTGGCAAGCGCATCGGTGATGTGGTCTGCAGATCTCATGTGCTAGATAAGATGTGCCGCCGCACGTACTGACTGAAGACGATGTACCATGCAGATAAGCCGGAAAGCCGATCATTACGGCATTTCTGTAGTCCAGTCTGGACAGCACCACGGTGACCACCAAAGACTGGAATGTGGCTGGTGATACTGAGAGGTGGATCTGCTGTCTGAGTGCTGCAAAGCAACGTGACACAGTTCTTTTAACGTGCGTCCTCATAATCAGGTCAAGTGCTGTCAATGTAAATGCCCAGGTCACGGACAGACTTCACTGGATCGACTGCGACCCCATCGATTAGCAAGCAGTGTGGTGGTCGGCTAGCTGTTGATGCTGACGATGGCTGGTTGCGCACCAAAAAAGCTCTGCCTTGTCTGGATTCGACTGCAGTCTCTTTGACTTCATCCAGCCAGATGTCTCGTCGACGCAGCTGGTAAGTTTCATCGAGAACGAAGCTACACCAGCAAGCCACCACTACTCAAGTCATGTATGTCAAGGTTACAAATACCATCCAGAACATCATATAACAAACAAACTAAAAAAACTGGACACCTAAAAGAACTTAATACTCTGTTTATGTATAGCCACGCTAGTTGTCACAGCAATCAAAATTATCTGACGTGAAAAGATGTTAGAAAGAATGGGGGAAGATGGATAGGCGCAGACAGTAGTCAGTATTTGAGAATAATAAGAAGTGCTCAGTGCTGCAATAAACCTGCTGATGAGCATATCACTGACACTGCAGCACTGCACTTAGCATCAAACCATGCTCAATTTCAATGCTTAACCATTATATTAATTACTGATTCTACAATTAATTTCTAAATTTCTACAATTTTCACTTCTCCACCAACTACAACGAGACCGAAAAAATGAAAGATGTCAGCAAATAGATGCAATCATGAAAAACATACATGGAACTGTTCGTTTATAAATATTTGATCGAATGATCTGCTGCAGTTCATGGTCTGTGGAACCTTTCTGGAAGCGCATGTTGAGAAAATCACGCAAGTCTCTCGTCAACAAGTCTACATGAAACACACACCGGTACATAAAATGACAGAAATTACTTCAATCATCAGCTTTAAAAACAATAACATAAACAAAAATTTCAGTAATTAGTTCACATAAATTGAAAGCTGTAAACTGGTTACAGAAACTTGTTACTGAACATGTATGAACACGGACAGTGGGTGAAGTCAAGTTTTGCTAAGACTTTAGTCTAAGGCTAAAGTCTTGACTTGACTTTGGTCTAAGTCCAAAGTCAAAGCCAAAGTCGAGACCAAAATCAAAATTAAATCAGCTGGCAGTTTTTAATGTCAAAACAATACAATCAGGACTTAGACTGACCAAACGGACGTCCCAGTTCGTTATTTGAGCGAAATATTTACTTTTTGACCTGTAAAATAATGTGTGGCATCTGGTAACTAATAGGCATTTTGTTACTTCCCGGCATTAACTATGCAGACGACACTAGCGTAAGTAATGATGTCATCGC
>Ga0209367_1000909_pt1 | contig 33666 bp, 23 predicted proteins | sample WorMetLIZISLAND2_FD_187412 | JGI IMG/M metagenome (GOLD analysis project Ga0209367, IMG submission 187412) | Marine gutless worms symbiont microbial communities from Max Planck institute for Marine Microbiology, Germany - Olavius geniculatus... ... | reverse complement strand
CCACCCCATCGCCACGCCTGCTGTCCCCATCCCCATCGTTATTTGGATGAAAATGACTGCCGCTAATTATCCACACATTTTACTACTTCTGGTTACTAATGTACTGCAAATTAATAACGTTTATAAACTCCACAGCTGACCAGTCAAGCACAGAGTTAGTCATCACAGTAAATAACTAGCCTTCAGTTCATTTCACTAAATACAGTTATGCAGACCTTACTCTAGCTGCAGAAATTATAGAACTGTGTATGTAAGTAACACAAGTATATGTCTTTAATCAAAATCTGTCTACGAATGAAGTTGCAGGTGTCCCCATTACCACGGGTATACTGCAAATTCTATCCCCATCTCCGCAGTATTACCGTGGCTTATGTCCCCATTTCCGCGGGAATACCACCGTTGTTGTCCCCATTACCACGGGAATTACTGTGGTATTACCACACTCCCCATCCCCATGTCACTCTTTGATAGCGACATAGTAGTTTTCAGTTCTTTTCAACATATCGCAAGTCATGGACAAGTCTTACAAAGTAATCACTTGCACTGGTACTGGTGATGACACAACAGCAAAAACTCAGACAAACTAACGATGCAAAAAGCTAAATAACTGTAACAAAACTACTCAGGCACAAACATCATACTAACAAACAAAACATCCATGTCTATGGCTTCTGCGACCAGACTGTGTTGCAGATATTAACTTTGCTAACATATCTGAGTCAAGTTCTGATATAATTATTACCAAAGTAGTCAAGATCTGTTGTACGATTGGACTGACGATTCAACTGGAACTGGAGACAGACCGCAATATCGAGCTTGTTAGTAGAGTTTTCGAGAGCATATGCAGTAAACTGTGCATGATGATATGGACATAGAGAATACATTGCACTTGCATCCGTCGACATTACTGAGTGACTCGACTATGTACAATCTAATAAACAAAACATAACTGGAATTTTGCTCAGGGTCCTTCCACACCATTTGGCCAGCACAGACATCAGGCCTAGTCTATGGCACCTGGGACCAACACATGATACTAAGTAGGTATACAGTAGCAGAGTAAAATCAATGTGTGGGTCTGGTCTGACCTCACACGGAGCAGGACAGCATCTGCCAGTGAACTCGGGAAAGTTGTTTGTCTGAAGCAACGTCACCAGCGCCTCCTTCCAGTTTTTCTACACCAACAACAATCATCATTCATGAAGCTAATTACTAGAGCTGTCAAATTAATGCATTAATTAATGTGTTAGTGCATTAATAAATTAATGCACATTAAAAAAATTAATGCATTAAAAAATTAATGCACATACGTAAATTTCTGTTAACTTACTAAATTCCGTGCAGCATAAGTTCCAATATTCCGTTAAACTGTGGTTATTTGACAATCGATTGAATTCAAGTAACTAAACTGTAGTTGCTGTTCCATCACTACTGTAAATAAATAATAATTCCGATGACAGGCTAACAGATTTCTATGCTAGCTATGTCGTCAGTAATTGTTGATTATATTTTAAAAAATGTGTACTTAACTTTCTATATTCTACAGGCGGGGCCTCCAAACGTCACAAGGCCTCAGGTAACTTATCCCCTTACTCTCCCTCTCGACGGGCCTGGGTGTAGGTTGTGACAGACACCAAGACACCAAGACAGAATTACCATAGCTAATACGCGCTATAGCTAGCTATGCTAGCTCTCGCGTGTAAAAAGGGGTACCCCTCTAAAATGTGGTTATTTATTTGCTGTTGGCTTGTCTAGCATGAAAATGATTGCAGATAGGCACAGGCATGCTGCTTGTCATAACAAGCACTGGCGATGAGCTTCTTAGGAAGGTCAACATTGATGACCTAAAATGACGTTGAACACTAAAAATATTGATTTTAAGAGATTTTTTGGCGATTTTTGGCTGCAAAAACGTGAATTGCGATGAAATGGATGAGATAGACCAAGATTGCCTGCCAACAGGAACTGCTATAGGCTCTCGCGCATCTTATGAGCATTAGCTCAGATTTCTTGTTTTTATTTACGCATACTCAGTCAAAGACTGTCAGCTTAATATTACCATAAAGCTTCTGATTAACTGACTGACCTGGCTCCAACAAAGCTGTTATTTCTTTGGGTCTGTACGTTTATACACAAAATGATTCAATATGCTATGAACAACTGTTGAATCTAGGATCCACAAAAGACACCAAATCACCACCAAAAATCTACCGACTTTCTTTTTTTCACATATACAAACAGACAGACCCACAAAAATAATCTCCTTGGCAAAGCTAAATATATTGTCATACAATGACATACATCAGACCTATCTGCAAGCAAATGAGTTCAAGTAACAGATAAGTAGGTCAAATCACAGGTGTGTTACCTGGAAAACAAGATCGTTCCACTTGGGAATGATGTTGCCGAGTGGACATCCATGATCCGACTGACAGAACGGCACTCCGCAATCCATACACCTGTACAAAGTAACAGACAACTGGGTCAGAAAAAGCTGGTTTCTCATCCTTTTGATTAACTAATCAGTCAAGCTAATCAACATTTAATGCTAAGTGAAGAGTTAACTTTAATTGCTTTTCTGGTCGAACGGCTCCAATAAGTAACTTTTGAGTGAACTGCAGTTATTATTGTTATTATTATTAATGCCATTTATATGGCGCAAGTTTGAAAAGATGCAGCAAATGCACACAGTCAACTGTTACAGACTGTCAGTAGCTTCTGTCATGAAGAATGTTTTCAGCTGCCTACAAAATACCAACAGTGACATGTCTAATCGAAGTGCAGCTGGCAGACTGTTCCACATGACCGAACCGCTAACAGCGAAGCTGCGGTCACCGTAGTTCGTCGTCGTGCGTGGAACAGAGAGTTTTCCAGATACGGCAGGCCGAAGGTGACACCGACCGTCGTGTAATGACGTTGGGATGCAGTATGTCGACAGGTAAGACGGAGCCATACCGTGCCGACACGTGTACACCAACACAGCCATCTTGAACAGAACACGCTGCCATATTGGTTACCAATGCAACTGATGCAGTATCGGTGTCTCATGTTGAGATCTTCTGGCCCCAGTGATGAAACGAGCAGCAGCGTTCTGGATGGCTTGCAGCCTCTGGAGCAACCGACCACTGATGGAAGTTGATTTGTAAGAACAGCTGTTATCAGACAATGCTGATCAAGTGCAGGGCAGTACAGCATATACCCATACCTGGTCCGTACCAAGTTTTCTGCCACGTTGCAAACAGTTAACCAACTGAATTCCATTCATCACTCCACTGTGATAGCAAATCTGACCCCAGTCTTTTCGTCTGTTCGCAGTGACGCCTCTGACAGACAGGTGAGTTACCTGACTACTGATGACGAAGACAGACAAGTAACTTACATAGATATTGATGCCTATGATAGACGAGTTAAGTGAGTTACTGGGCGACCTGTTGCTAAATGCCACTGTGATTATAAATTTCATCCACGTCCTTTAGTCTGTCTTCAACGATAACTGTGATAGACAAGTGAGTTACCCAGCTAGTTATGCCTATGACAGACAAGTGAGTTATCTGGCTAGTAACGCCTATAAAGATTAAACTGCCAAAAGTCAACAGCAATCTCTAACAGCTCTGCAAGTGACGCTAGCAACGCTCATCTCCATTTCCAAGGCCCAGAGCCAGCAGTGTGTGCAAACACAGCTACGATGCCTATGACAGACAAGTAATATACCTGGCAGCCTGCTGCTGAATGCCATTCATAACTCCGCTGTGGTTGTAAATTTCGTCCCAGTCCTTGAGTCTGTCATCTGCACTTCGATACTGGTTCTTTGCACGCTTGTATTTGACAAAACCACTACAACACCGACGGTAAAGCCAACGGTACATGGGCGAGTTATTGTACACCAAAGTCGGTAACACATAAGAATAAATCTAAAACTAGAAAGCAGTCATAGCCCGCAGGTACCTCCGCCAAGGCACAGCTATTCGCCAGGTGGCGTCACCATCTTCGGTTTTGCAGCGGTTCCCTTCTGCCCCCTTTAACGCAATGGTAACAAAAATTTTGAAGTGATCCAGAATCCAAGATTCCTGCCGGATCACGTCCAAAATGGAATCACTGGTAGTTTATGCCATGCCCGACATACCCTCAAAATTTCAGAAAGATCCGTCCACAACTTTTTGAGTTATCTTGCTGACACACGGACAAAAAAACAAAAACCGGCAAAAACATTACCTCCTTGGCGGAGGTAACCAGTGCACACAAATGCACTACAAATGTAAGTGAACTAAGATAACCCAAAAAGCATGACTTAACAGTTATGAAGTTTGCACATAAAATGCAATGAAAACAATTGGAACCGGTCGCTGATAACTCCGTTCACCATTTATCGCAGAGCAGAATGTGGTGCTAGAAAGTCATAGAAAAGTATCATTTTATTGCAGAAGTTCACATGTACTGCAGTACAACAAAACAAACTGTTATTGCAGTTCTCCTGCATTATATTTTACTCTATTGCACATAAGCTATCTCCATCAGTCAAAGTGTGCTGCAAAAACATAAAAAATGTAACAGTCTCCAACTCTGACAAGGTTTTAAACTTTTATCAACCACCATTTTAGGCAAACAATGCTCATGAGACGCACGAGAGCCTATGGCAGTTCCTGTTTGCAGGTCATCTTGGTTTATTTCCATCCATTTCGTCGCAATTCACTCTTTTGCAGCCAAAAATTGCAAAAAAAAAATCACTTAACATCAATATTTTTAGTGTTTAACGTCATTCTAGGTCATCGATGTTGACCTTCCTAAGAAGCTCATCGCCAGTGCTTGTTATGATAAGCAGCATGTCTGTGCCTATCTGTAACCATTTTCACGCTAGACAAGACAACAGCGGATAAATAGCCACTTTTTAGAAGGGTACCACTCTTTGACACCAGTGTGTGCAGGCCTCTGAATCTAGAGGGTCCGGACTTGTACTGCTGAAATTAACACTCAATGCTGAAAATTTCATATGCAGGTTGTCTTGGTCTATCTCCAGTCATTTTGGCGCAATTCATGCATGAAATGCGTGTCACAACCGAAAATTGCGAAAAAATCACTAAAACCCCTTATTTTGGGGGTTCAAGGTCATTCAAGGTCAGCGATGTTGACATTTCTAAGAAGCTCATTGCTAGTGCTTGTTATGGTAAGCAGCATGTCTGTACCTATCTGCAACCATTTTCACGTCAGACGAGCCAATAGTAGTAGAATAACGTCTTTTTAGGAGGAGGGCCCCTGTTTCGCCCCTCGTTCGTAGGGACCCCTTTCACCATTGGCATGAAATTTTATCACGAAATACTAGAGACACTATGCTATCACACGGTGAAAACCAGAAGTCTCTATCTCAACTGGTCTTGAAACGGGACCAAGTTGTGACGTACAGACAGACGGAGGGACGGACAGACGAACAGAATTACAGTAGCTAATACGCGCTACAGCTATATCCTGTCGGCACTGCATTCTTGCGCGAAAATAACAATAAAAATGCTGATCAATGACCAACAGACCAATGAAAAACAGAGAGACATGAAGGGACACAAAACGACCAAACCAGTGCAGTGCCAACGGAATATGTAACCATTCTCCCAGCCCAACCACTGCCCTTCACAGCTATTATCCTTCTGAGCAAAAAATGCACACAAATGGTTACTCTAGACCTAGAAAGAAAACGTTCACGCCAATTTTGGGTTTTCTGTGCTGTTTCATTTTTGACTTAGAAGCCAGTATGAAGAGAAGCACAGAGACAAACAAAACTGATAAGACAACCTATTAGGAAGGACGACAGAAATATAAAAAGAGTGAGTTACCGTGTTTTGTCGAGAGGTTTTTTGATCAGCCCATCACCAATCACATCCTCAATGTCGTCAATGATCAGCGGAGGCTGCCTGCTATTTAATTCATCCATTTCATCCTTGAGTTCGATGTTCTCGATGTTGATTGGGTTCAGCTCAATGTCGGCTGCGTTCAGGTCAAAGTGCTCCTGTACAATCCAATATTAGCTTATTCTATTGTCTAATAAATAATGATGAAAATTCCAACTCAACTGACACTGAAAACATTAGTACACTATATGCACTGTCTCATTTTTGTGATTTTTTGGGTATTTTCTGCCTGTTTTTCATTCCCTTTTTCACTGCTTTTGAATTTTGAGTGTGTAACTTGTGTACACTTCTATATTAAACAGATAAAATAATGCCGCATGTCCGAAAGGAGAGCGTGTCATGAAATTATGTTAGACAAAAAACATAAAACACAGACAAGCCTAGTTTATATCTTGGGTCCGTTCAGTTCAAACTCTTCCTGAATCATACAGAATGTGACACTTCTTCCCCTTTTTATTCTACTTTACCCAAGTCACTTACTGCGGACCAAGTTCTAAGTATGGACATGCCGGTCCATCGATGTGGAAAACTCACGAGTAGAAACAAGCTCAAGCATTTTATTTCTCATTCACCTAGCACACCGATCATTCAAGGTTATTTACAGTTAAAGCATTGCGAAAATTACTTATTTACTAACTTATCTGATATTCTAAGAGCAAGTTCCAAACTATATACACTGCAAAACTGCAAAATTAACGCTCAATGACGTGATTAAGCAGTAAAACATTTTGCAATAAAAAAGTTCAATCATTGGATTTTCTATCAAAATCACGTCACCAAGAAAACATTATAAACAAGATAATGTTCAAACACAGAGTCTGTCCAATGCTTTTCGATAGCTTAAAGCACCTGTCCGTATAAATAAAATCAGTGAGTTGTGTAGACAAGTGGTAAAAAATTAAAAAGTTTAATTTAAAACTCTACAGCAGCAATGTTATTCTCATCTTTTGCTATTATTGTAACTAAACAACTAACATAGTCCTTAACACGACCTTGACCTTTTGGGGACACGTGACATCATCGGTCACGTGAGCACTTGACTTGCGGTGGTCGACTTCCTATGGGTGGTCCATTGTAACCATGCACCTATCTTGCACCGTTATGGAGATATGAAGCCTCAAATGTTGGACGGACGCATGCACGCACGGATGGACTGATACTCAGATGACTTTATACTCTGTCCAATGCTATTGCATTGCATTGGACAGACAACAAGATGCAATGACAAGCATTTAAACAAAGATAATCAAAAAACAAACATTTTAGTCCGTCTCCAAGACTGGATTAAAACAACACCCACTGATAGTGTCTCAGTGCATTTGTGACAGCTGTTATCTGAATATCTTATCAGCTCAGTAACTGATCAAGTTGTTTAGTGAAGGCACGAATTCCGACGGAAATTATCAGAGTTAGTTTTTAACCGACAATGACGCTTAACTAATCGGCAAGCTTTGCAAGTTGTTCATCAAAACATCTTTTGGGCTCTAATTAATTGCTGATTACGTTAGCAGAAGTGCCACTAGATGTCATTCAGCAGAGCTAACTCTCTCGCACCCAATCAGTGCTGTAGCAACTAAGGGCTCAATGAACTGGGGCCCAAGCTCCTGCGAGCCCCGAGCCGTGTGACACAAGAAAATAAGACACAAAAATAATCCAGAATGACAAAAATGAGTAAAATGATACACTTGCAAAATGCACACACAATTTTCTGCAGCAGAAGAGGTAATATGAGAATACAAAAAGCATGAGCAATAAAAACCATTGGTGGACGTGGCTTTGCATTAAAGCTAACTTGTCTCTAACGCTAAAGACATAAAATGCCAATGCAGCCGTATATTTTCTTGACTAAAATATTATTTAGTAAGAAAATACTGCAAAACAAAACCAAAAGTGCATCAGGCGCATAAGCATAGTGTGAGAACAAAACAACATGAAACAGCCAACGAAACAACAATGAAAACACCAAAACAGACAGAAAAAAGATGAAGAAACAGACAGAATGATAAAAAGACAAAGAGATCAAGTGACAGACAGACAGACAGACTGATAGACAGATGAACAGACACATGACAGCAGCAGCAGCAGTAAACAATGCACACCAGGTCTGGAAAAAGTCTGCAGTTTTCTACACACAAATTTGCCAAATTTAAGCATATTTTTGTAATTTTTGGCACAAACCATCCTCACAGAATAGTGAATATTGTAGACTCTTCTCCGGATACGACGTATTAGTAAGTAAGCAAGTAAACGGAACAACATCGAGTGATGAGAAAAAAACAAACAAATAAACAGACAAACCTCTTGCTGCAATACAATTAGTCATTAACATCATCATTATAATTAACATTATGATCACTGCACGAGTATTACATTGTACAACATGCCGGGAAAACACAGAGTGCACCAAAAAATAAACAAATCAGTTTGTTTTCATAACAGAAACTCTATGGGTTTACTCAGACAATTTCTGCACAGCTTCAATCTACAGGATAGTAACGAGTTAACGACCTCCAGCATTTGCCAAATGAATGGTAAATTAAGGTGCAGATTAGAACCAGATATGGAAAACATTCAGGTTTAGCGAAAGAAGCATTAAATGGCGAACAAGAAAATGTAACTTGTGATGCCAAGTGTAATTGTTGCACAGAGAGAAAGTAAAGACGCAATAACTAACGATGTACAATGTGATTAATCGCTAAAAATTGTTAATGCTTGTCCACGCTTTTGCTGCTCCTCTGCAATTGCCTTTTCAGCTAGCATACAACATTAATTATGAAATTTTCAACTAATGTCACATCAAACTTCTGGCAAGAATGGAGCTTACTACATCATATATGTGAACGACGTGGTTTTCGAATTAGAGGCTACGGCTTTTCAGGAGAGTAATGCCACCTTCAGAAGCGCAGCCTTGGCTTTTCAGAAGGGCAAACCTATTCCAAATCAATTAACACAACTCGAAACCAGTGCAAACTTTTATGTGCCAATTAACTTCTTTTATTAACTAAAAGTTAACTGCAAGCAGACAGAAGTCTAACAGATTAGTGCATCCAATTTGAGTCAACAATGGGAAGATAAAGGGTTAAAAATACTAACACCCACACACCACTCTAAACAGACAGAGACATATATAGGCGCACAAACAAAGTGACCATTCTCTCCAGAAACATGAAATTGCTCAATATTCTCCATGCTGCAGGCAGTTGCCCGCATCATGCAGCCTAACAGTATAATAATGAAATAGAACACTATCATACTGTAATGCTTCCGTAAAATGCAACATCCAATATACAGGGTGGGCCGAAAAAACGTGCCACTTTGCTTATGTCCATATCTTCGCCAATTATTGACCAATTTTCAAAATTCTTTCACTGGCACACTCTGCAGACAATTTGCAATAATGCGATTATTACATATCCCACCACACAGTAAATGCGTTTCTACACTACCTTGAGAAATATAAATGTAAGCAAAAACTAACGATAATAACAAAAAGTTAGGTAAATGAAAAAAATGCTTCAGACCAACATTGCGATGAATGATTCATACGACACTAGACTGTGTTATGCCCACAGAGTCTAGTGTCATACAGACCATTCAGTGCAATGTTGATCTGAAGTGTTTTTTTTCTTTAATTTTACCAAAATGTTTGTTTGTTATTATTGTTATGTATGCATATTTCATTGATATTTCACAAGGTAACTAGTGTAGAGACACATTTATGGTGTGATGGGATCTATAATAACACACATTATTGCAAATTGTCCGCAGTGTGCCAGTGAAAGAACTTTGAAAATCGGTCAATAATTGGCGAAGATATGGACAAAAGTAAAGTGGCATGTTTTTTGGCCCACCCTGTGTTATGCTGGTTCACTGGCACCAGTGGTGTTGTCCTGATTTTCAAATTTTACGAAAAACGAAAAAATAGTCAGCGTGCAACCAGCAACCAGCAAAACTTTTTCCTTACTTTCTCTGCTTAGCACAGGGAGCATGCATCAAGCAGAGAACTTTTGGAGATGAAAGCATAAAAACGGTGATTTCATTTTCCCCATTCATCCTGCCATGGTGGTGGTCACTCTGAGACAGACGGACACACAGGGAGACACACGCAGGGAGACACACAAAGACAGACAGACAGAGACAAAGACAGGGACACACACACACAGGCAGACAGACAGACAGGCAGGCAGACAGACACGCATACTTACAGCCTCTTTCCTGAGCAGCTCCTGGGATATGATATCCTCTTCGTTGTACTCGGGAATATTTGAGCCGCGTTTGCCAATCCTGGCCTGTTCCTCTGCTACAGCCTTCTCAGCCAGAACACGCCGGTACTCATGTGGAAACACCTGTAAACAACAACAAGCAAAGATATAGGCACTAACAGTAACTGAGGTCTAACAATGAATAAACCATAAGGCAAAGTCATAAAGATCTAATATTTGGTACAGCTCCTCACATGAGCCAGACTCAGGAACAGAAGCGGTTTACAACCTCGGAAGTGGCAGGTGATTGGCATGAGCTACAGATACAACAGCGCATTATGCGGCCATCCATATTGTCCTTGCTAGCAGATAATGGGATATGCAGCGTAGGAGAAAGATATACCACTGCAACACTGAAACATGCTTAGCCCTTACCCTGTAGCCTGTACACCACTATTCATTTCTATTTGCATGTCAACTGGTTACTACGCGAATAGGCGACTGTCTGGGAACAGATAAACCATCCCAATATAACCAGCACCAATCCTACCTGTGTAAGTAAATCAAGTACTAGCATGCTTGGCTGGAGTTAGTACAGGGCAAATTCATCTGTGTTGGGTGGCAGGTAACACTGTGTAATGCTCAATGATTAGTTCCGACAGGCCTTACACACATTTAGCTCTTTTTAAAGGTGAACACCACATACCTTGTGAAAGAGTTGCAGCGACTGCGGCCAGTCATCGAGCAGGCTCTGTGCGAGGGTGGACCCGGTCTTTGCTACAAAGTCCTGCAGTATGTCGTGGAGCCAGACCTGATCGGCCTCCTCACTTACCGGTTCAATGTCCACCATGTCCGTGTTACACCGGTCGTGGAACATCTGCTCCCGATCCAGCACGTACGCCAGGCCCCCGGACATACCAGCCGCGAAGTTGCGTCCCACGAGGCCGAGGACCACGGCATAACCACCGGTCATGTACTCACAACCGTGATCTCCACAACCCTACACAGGCAGACAGGGAAACATAGACAGATGGAGAAACAGACAAGCACACAGCCCTACAAAACAAAGGCTGAGAAAAACATGCAAAAAATACAGACATATGGACAGAACAGCAGACAAACCGACAGACAGAGAGGAAAGGCCACATAACATATCAGCAGCAAAGTTACAACATACTGGGCATACTACTCCATAACCTCAAATCACATATTAGTAGGGCCCACTGTTTTCCACGGAGAATTTTGCCATATTCCGCAGGCCAGTTCGCATAATTACGCGGCTCACCACGGCAAAATTGTCCAAATTCCGTGGCTTACCGCGGCCTTCCATTTGTGTGGAAACTAAGATTTATTCTGTTAAAAAATTTTCAGTTTTTGGATGCTGGCATGGCGCTCAGTCATGCTAGCTAAATACGAAGAAAATTATCAATCTTTTTTCTTTTCCAAAGTGCAATCTGCAACTAGTCAGATTGTGTTTATTTACGATTGTGCCGTATAGGATGGTAATTATTAGTAGGGACGCAGTTTTAGGCAGTACAGTTTGATTTTTCTCCATGATATAGTTAGTCAAATTATGTTATCAAGCCGATGATCGTACTAATCATCAGTCATTTCTTAACTTCTGCAAAATTCAGCAAAAAAGGGCAAATTACTCAGTTCGGCTCAAAATTCTGTGGCCTGCGGAAAACTGTGGGCCCTACATATTAGCAACCAGAGTCACCACAGCTACACATAAACAGACATTAAGACACAGAGAAAAAGACACAGACAGACGGACGGACAGACATATGCCGAATGCCAACACGATATGTGTCAAGTTGCCGAATATCTCCGGTACTAAAACTAAATCACAGCTCTACAAAATATGCATCATTTTCATGTTTTTCACATCTGGTGAACTTGACCACTAGTCACTGCTGCCATCGAAAAAGTTCACACCAATTTCGGTTTTCGGAACCTTTTCACTATCAAGTTATGAAGCGTGTATAGGAGAGCAGATGAATGGATAAATGGCCAGGTCATGTAATATGGCCCACAAGATGGCTGCATAAATATGTATCAAATTATCTACCTATATTGAGAAACTCACACTAACTAGAAGGCATTCGTGAAAGTGCATATCTCTGCCAAGTGAAATGATGTAAACACAAGGAAAGGGGAGGCAAAAGAAAGAGCCGCTTCGCAGCAGGGGAAAGAGAGAAATGCAATAGCTGGCGTGGCTGCTTACGCTGTTGGTGCAATAACGTCACTGCTCTTATTAATCATCATGTACACAGACACATACAATGATGGACACAATCTCATGCAATGTTCACTACATTCACACTTGGCAAAGATAATAATGATGTGAAGTGTTTACCTCGCACACAGCAGTCGCTCCTGAGTTGCGGACGCAAAACCTTTCTGCAGTTTGGCCACGAAAATATGCACGACCCGATGTAGCACCATACAGCACTACGTTACCAACGACAATGTTGTCTTCCGTCTTGAAACTTTCCGACAAACACTTGGGAGGGTAGACAATGAGCTGACCACCACACAGGCCCTGTCAGACAGACAGATGAACATATATATAGATATGTAGAGAGAGACAGACACTTGGGTGAGAGCACAAAGTTATCAATAAGCAGACGGCAGCACATGTGGAAGTAATGCCACAACAATTCCCAACCAGCCACAATGTCACTTTTTAAAAAGAATACTTGAAACGCATCAACCGCCATAACTCCTGTTATAGCAGTCTATAATTTAAACAGTTTCACACAGTCCTTTCGTTCTATATTTGCAACAAAACTAAGACAGCTACAGTTTATCTAAAGTCCAAGTCGCATCATTTTACGTAACTGCTACAAAGCGCTAATTGGCTTAATCAAATGCTTATTTGTCAATATTCATTAATCTTCTGGTTGCTAGTACATTTTAATACCCTAAAAATCAGATTTAAAGTACTCACTTTTCCCTTTTCATGGCTTCGGCTATATTCGAAACTGTGGCGTCATCAGCAGGAGAGTTGCTAACTAGCTTTATTGCCTTGAGGTCAAATGAAGCTTAATTTATGGCCAAATAGCCTCAAAAAAGCCAAACTTTGCATCAACAGTTAACCCATTGAAAACCATGGTATTCCAGCACATCGTTAATTTTACTAACTGCACACCTCTAGCAATGAACAAATAAACAATGACGTAATTTCTGATGTCATCTACTTGTACTATAAATCTAACATTATTCTGAAGAAAGTTAACGGATTTAGTATTTTCAAATGCAAATGTTAGTTTGTCAACCAAGCGTCCTGAGAGTGACATCATCAGTATTGTGGCACGTTAGAGTGAGTTCGGCTGGCACAACATATTTGTGATAAAATTACTTCAAAGCGATGTTTTCATGTCAATTGATCAGCGTATTATTAATTAGTGTTAAATTCTACACATATTTAGCCAATATCGTTTTTTCATGTGACTTGGACTTTGAGTCTAATTTTTCTGGCAGACCGTGTACATATAGACAGCTATACAGACCTTGCCGACGTAGTCGTTGGCATCACCCTCTAGCATTACTGTGACGCCTTGTACGAGGAATGCACAGAAACTTTGACCGGCTGAGCCAGTTAGCTTGATGTTGATACTGTTATCAGGCAGCCCTTCCTCCTTGTATTTCCTACAGATATATAATCAATAATTCAATCAACAGATCAATGAATTAATTAGTGAGTAAATAAATAAATAGAAAAACAAAAGAATGGATGAATATATAAATAAACTGATCCATAAATCGATCGAAGAACTGATAAGTTGACAAACAAAGCAACGAATGGATCGACTAGATAATTTTAGTTCTGTGAGCCGGATTAAACTGGCAGCCACTCTACAAATTATTAAGTCTCAAACAGACCAACAGGCAGAGATACAGACAAAGACAGAGAGACAAGGCAGACAGACGAACATCGAGATGACATGGCTAAGAGTTGAAGCAAATGTCCTCTGCGCATTGTGTATCGTCATCGTAATATCGACGCTGCTTGCTCGACCTTCAATCACTTCCATTGACTTACTGATCAACTCCGTGTCCTACGGACATACAGACACCAGTATCAGGCATTTGTAACAATGTAAACAGTTAATAAAGTATAGATCTTTGGAACCATGCAAAATTAATTTCCTATAACTCAAACCTGTATCCCCCAACAAGTACCAGAACAGGTAACAGATTGCAAAAAAGTGTTCTGCTCATTTAAAAAAAATTCGATTTTACTTTCCACAACAAAACACTGGGAAATAAGAGAAACAGCAGAAAAGAGGTGCGGTGGTGTGACATGATTAAGTCGTTGGACTTACAATCAAGCAGTAGTGAATTCAACATCTGGTCAGGTCGCTATGAAATAAATCACTCTGATGTGTAACCAATCACCAAAGTTAACTCAGCCTTCCATCCCTCCAGAGTAGGTAAATCTAGTACGATCCTGTCTGGTCTGGCAAACAGTTAAGGCGAGCCACATCCATTTGCACTGGGTGGCAGGTAACACTGTGTGATTCCATATGGCAGGTGAAACTCCATAGCTGTGAGATTCTATCAAGAGCTATACATCTAATTGTATAATAAACAGTGCTCAATCCATTACCAGTCGTTCGTCCAAGCCAAAGTCCTGAGCGACGGTTCCAGCGCGAATGTTGACTCCGGGTCTCAGCTCCAGAGCATTGTGCAAAACTGGCTCAAAATCAAGCAGCCTTGCTTTACCAATCAGATACGACGGACTGAAGCGCAGCCGGTCGGTTCGACCAATCATCTCCTGGAACGTGCGGAAGCCCAGCTGGGCCATAATGCTGCGGATGTCTTCGGCCAATAAAAAGAAGTAGTTCACAACGTGCTCTGGCTTACCAGCAAACTTGGCCCGTAGCACTGGGTCCTGGAACATACACAGATACAGACAGCGATATTCAGAAGCATACACACAGACACAGAAGCAGAGACAGAGACATACAAAGACACACAGGAGACCCAAAACATTTCTACAATCTGTAGGAGAGGAGCCAACCAAGTGCAAACCAGCTCACTTTTAAGGAGATATGCTATATGTTACCAGTGCTAAAGTACTAGTCAATCTTTGGCTTTAATGCTCATTTCGGCTTCACAGCCATCTATGGCTTCGCAGCCATTTATGGTAACCTTCCATTGAATTCAAGAACGCACACTGGGCCAAACCGGTATGGCCTCAGAGTTGGGCAGCAGCTTGGCTGCCCTGAAGGTAAAGTAAGGTAAGATCACCTGCGTAGCTATGCCAACAGGACAGGTGTTAAGGTGACACTTGCGCATCATGGTGCAGCCCAAGACGATCAGAGGAGCGGTGGAGAAACCGATCTCATCAGCTCCCAACAGTGCTGCCACCACCACATCACGACCTACATACAGACAAACAGGCAGACTGACTGAATGAACGACCGACAAAGGGTAGTACTTCATAGTACTTCATATCTTTGAATAGGAGCATAGACTAAAACGGTAACTAATAAGCCACGAAAACAACAACAAACTAATCCATAATAGGTTGTATTTCGAGGAATTTATGTTGTTTACTTCAGACCAGTAATACTGACCCGTCCGCATTTGTCCGTCAGCCTGCAGAGTAACTCGAGATCTCAAATCATTCAGCACAAGGGTCTGATGTGCCTCAGCAATACCGAGTTCCCATGGCAAACCGGCGTGTTTGATACCCGTCCAACTGCTGGCCCCAGTGCCGCCATCATGGCCCGAGATTGTAATGTGCTCTGCCTTTGCCTGTAACACATAGCAATACACACACATAGATGAACAGACAGACAGACAAGCTGGCAGGTGACACAGCTCACTACTATGCAAAGCGAAAACTAACCTGGGGCTGTATACAGCCAACTGCAGTTTAAGCATAGCACAGTATCGAACGCCGGGACTCCGCCACTTGTCCACACTGCAACGGCGCTGACGAGACAGCAAAACACCAGCAGATGACCAGGCCCGGCGGGACATCTGGCCCAGAAAAAAGTTTCACACGGATCCTCAACGCCTCTGGGACTTCTTGGAGCAGATCGGAGCGGTGACCCACCCCCTAACCCGGGAATGACAGAGAGAGAGCAGAGCAATGACGAATGGACAGCAGACATGCATGTGCAGATACTCAGACAGCCACAGACACGACGTCTGACAATAAGGGTCGCCTATAGCTTGCAGTGTTGCGAGACCACATACAGATAGAGACCTGGGTGGCTGTTTCCTATAGCTGTTCCTTTGAAACCATCCCTTTATCTTGCATGACTGCTGAGACACTATACGTAAAATGTTTAGCCACACATATCCCAGCAAGTCCACAAAGAATCAAAGTAGTGGAGTTTGCACATTAAAGCAATTATCATCAGTTGTTCTGCTCTGACATACCTTACTGACTCCCGCCGCCACGACACCGACGCCGACCTCAGAGACCAGTTTGACACTGATACGAGCAGACGGACTCGCACACTTCAGGTCATAGATCAACTACAATGGACACACAGACAGACAAACAGGCATACAGACCGACGGATATACAGACACACAAAGAAACAGACATGCAGACACACACACACAGACACAAAATGAACAAATGCAACATCAAAGCAAACATGATAATAAGCAACAAACAAATGCAAAGTCAAGCAAAAAAAGCAAAAAAGTCTATCACGTAAAGTAAATAACAAAGTAAGTAAAACAAATTAATTTGTATAGTGCATTAAAACTGCCGTAAAAACCACCATGCAGTGCTCACATTAGTACTCTAAAAAACGTCTAAAGTAATCTCAAAGACAAACAAAAGTCATGGTGTAAATAGGTCAGAGTCAAAGTGACAGACCTGAGCAAGATCTTCAATAGAGTAAATGTCATAATGGGATGAAAAGCTGACAGTCTGAGATACACAAAGATCAGTTCAAAATCACACAATATAACTAGGTCAAGGTCACAGTGTATGTGGGTCAAGGTCGAGGTAAAGGTCACACACAAACCTGAGCAAGATCTTCAATGGAGTAGATATCGTGGTGGGGCGGAGGACTGATGAGTCCCACACCTGGGATTGCATAGCGAGTCTTTGCAATATCCGCCGTCACCTGCAGACAACACAAGCATTTACTTATTTAACTGCCATTGTCAAATTTAAACAAAACACACATTTCCACGTTTAAATAACAGTGCTGCAAAAACTAAAAAAAAAATAACTGCAATACTATTAATTAATCATTTAAAAACTGTTAATGATTGGCAAAATTCTAGCTGCTACATTTTCAGTCAGAGTCGTGTAACTAAGACAGCAAGTAATATTGGTATAACGAACAAAACTTTTTCCTACAAGACGAAGACCGAGACATAATAACCTTGTATCCAGGGAGTTCTCCGCCCTCACCGGGCTTTGCTCCCTGAGCCATCTTGATCTGAATCTCATCGGCATGAGATAAATACGAACTGGTCACTCCGAAACGACCAGACGCTACCTAGACATTAACACATTACATAAAACCATCAACATCATCATCATCATCATTATCATCATCAGCAGCAGCAGCAGCAGCAACAAACAATGTATGCAGTGCTCAAAAACACACTCGCTCACGTTTTATTCCATATCTCCTTAAAACGTTCAGATTTGCACAAAGTTTTCAGGAAGACTTAAAGTGAATTAAGTATTCCATCGATGAAAAGTTTAATTTTCATTGCTACTGGTGACGTAACTCTAATGTCATATTAATATGTCTGCGAATAATGGGTTTTCCAGACAGACACAGAAGAAAACGTAACTGGGTAATTTTTTTCTGCACACAGTGTTTACAATATGTTGTCAGTAAAAAATACAAATTATACAACTCCAAATACTGACTGGACTCATAACTTGGCCGAAGAAGACGACTATGTTTATGGGTCTACCTGTCTGTATGTAAGATAATTCAAAAAAGTCTTATTCATCAAGGTATAAATCATGTTATCATCTGCTGTATTCGGCAGGGCAGGTGGCAGCACTGTTTTTGGCAGAAGATCTCGGATCGCTTCTAGTTACCTGTTTAATGGCGGAGCGTAAGCTGTTGTTGGGGTCTTGTTCAAGGTACCTCTCGGGAATCTCTCCGCCCTCTCCCGTGTTGCTCTTCGCACCAAGTCGATTCATTGCTATTGCCAGCGTCGTGTGCGTCTCGTACGAGATGCTGCCAAAACTCATTGCACCTACACAGCAAGCATGCCATACTCTTAGATTAGCTACACATTATGACTAATTATGCAGCCATCTTCAGTCGACCCTATCACAAATCTTGCCCATCACGTGATTCGGTCCGACCATCTGTTTGTTCTGCATGGGCTCCTATCTTGCAAACAAAAAGTGCACAGAAAAACGCAAAAATTAGTGTTCATGTATGTAGAGGCATCAGCAATGGCTGTGCTAATTTTCAGATCAAAAGGTCAAAGGTCACAATTAAAATTACGGTTGCACAGTGCGGTGGTAAGTGCAGTATTAGCTACATGAACAGCTTCATATTATGTCAGCATTGGATATACTGCTTTTGTACTCGACCAAGTCAGCCAGGTCAACTCAGCCTGGCCATCCCTCTATAAGTAAATGCATTGGTGCAATAAATACTAGTGAATACTGATGCATAAACAGGTACATGTAATGCACTAACCACTGATCTGGCAGTGTAAACTGGTGTCTGACTAAAAGCTAAGGAAATTATGGCAGATACTCGTTTACTACGCGCAACAGCAGCTATTGCTGTAGTGTGTCTTAGCCATCGCAATTCTGAGTTTGAAAATCTGTTTAGCTTGAGAATCGCTTTCTGTTGCTTTGCGTTTCAAACCAAAGCCGAACGGACCTGTGCAGAATCGTTTGACAATGCTTGCGGCCGATTCAACCTCGGCCAGTGCTACCGGCTTGACGCATTCATCAATGACAAACTCCAGTTGTCCCCTCAGAGTGCAGTGACGCGCGCTCTCCGTCGCTGACTGCACAAACTTGGCAAACGCATCTCGACTGTTGCTTACACTCGCATCCTGCAACCCATCAATCCATGAGTCAGTCAGTCAGTCAAAGCCCAAAATCCACTTAGTTCGACTAACTGTGGATTTGGTTTTCAAGTAAGTAAGTGAGTGCGTGAGTAAATGAATATTTATGGAACACCTAAAAGCAAGCTGATTTGGATTAATCTGCTGCATTTTACCAAAGTTAACATCACCAGACTTCAAAGACACGAGGTAGCGGGTGATCCATGAGTTCCATCCGTGAGAGAGACAAAAAGCAAAAGTGAAAAAAAAAGAGGCAAAGACCTGAAGAATAGCTGTCTTTAAATTTGAACCGAGAACAAAAAACACCAAGAGAAAAACTGACAGCAGATCTAATATCGGAAAAGCTGTACACCAAATTATACACTACAATTCTAAAATCGACAACAAATCCACAATTTCTTGACATGCAAAGAAATTGTAACTAGTAGAGATTGTTGTACGACTTGTTGTCCAACAGGTCCACAACAACTCAAGTATGGAGTTTTGGCTTAAACTAAAGATTATACGCTGACTTTCTGCATGCAGCTTTCATGACATCCGGTCGCTATGTAAATCTGAACTCTAAATTCATGACCTTACCTGCAGTGTAGTTTTTACATAAAGTGCAGCAGTTACCTGGAGGTTGGAAACAGTGATTGGGTCGTTCATGTGTTTCTCTCCGCCATCTCGCCACTGGAGGTATCCCGGTGATGTTACATACTTGTTGTCACATTCGCGGTCTGCGTAGGCAAAGTTGTGGCGATTCAGCGCCTGAAAATCACACAAATAACATGACAAGTAACTGTCTGACCATTAACCTTTAAACTTTCAGCTCTTCATCGAAGACCTGCAAAGCATCACCTGCCATGTAAGATCACTGAACACCGAGTTACAAGTGAGCGAGTGAGTGAGTAGGGTTTAATGTCCCACCCGACACAGTATAGGTCATTTCGGGGACGGCCTTTTCAGGCAGAATGCACACAAGCACAATAATGGAATGCATCCCATCTTAACGCCAGCAAAGCAGGCCAGTACACTATTTACCTTCCCTGGAGTGAAAGAAGACTGGTTTGACCAATGTGGTAAATTATATACAAAAATGATTTACCTGTCAACCATCTGAGCCATAACCAGGCTTGGCATAGAGCAAATTTGTTGACGACAACAACGTGTTAGTCAGTTCATCAAATGACCAGATGACAAATAGCAGAAATGTGAGGAATTACTTCAGTTCAGCTTTGGTTCGTGTCTGTGCAAAAACGACGGATTTGTTACACAATCTAAAGATATGAAGCGGCAAACCTCGAGCGCGAGAATTTCAAACGTTGTTCCACTGAGCCTTGCTGGAGTGCCTGGGAAACATTTGTCAATCACCTCACTGTGAAGTCCGACTGCCTCGAATATCTGAGCTCCCTACACCAACAGATGACCCACAGATACACAGATTATACGGACACGTATAAATAACAGGCACTGCGGTGCAGCAACTACTGGAGAATAATTAGCTAGAGATGACCTGTAATGTTTCACGCACCACAGACGTAACTGGCAAATAAATCTTAGAAATGAGCAAAAATAGAGCAGCACTGTCAATAAGAGATACTGACAATTTACTGTGCAAAAACGACATAATACTGACAATACTGACTATTTGTAGACAGCTCAGTGCTCAGAAATTAAGGCCAGTGAGGCCACCAAGATATACCATCATCTGCCTAGATGCCTAGTTATCTGTAGTCATCTCTGCACTGTACTCAGTGTGGCCAGCCAGTGCACGATCCACCAGTCGTAAGTAAACACTAAACATTTATGCAAGATGTGTTGTTTGCTGGGTTGTTAATGGCCGGTGACCTCAAACTTCTAACTATTAAAACTAAAAATTGAAATATTGATTACTTTTGTCCTGGAGAATATACAGACCGATTTTGGTTTTTCAGCACCTTTTAATGAACGAGTTAGGGACTCATGTGCAACAGACAGAGAGACAGACAGACAGACAACAGCCTGTTAGAATGACCGAATAACAACTCTGTACAGCAGTAATTACTAGCCTTGTAGCTATGCAGTGTGCTGATGCCCATCTTGGCCATGACCTTGGCAATGCCATTGGCCACAGCTATGATATAATTTGAGTATATCTCAGCATCATCCAATGGAGGTTCGAGCTTGTTCTGTCTGCGCAGTGCACTCATTGTCTCATAGACCAGGTACGGACAGATGGCATCCGCACCGAAACCCAGCAGGGTACAGAAGTCATGTACCTCCCTGCAGACAGACACACAGACAGATATATAGAGAGACAAACAGAGGCAGAGACACAGACGGACAGAGAGAAAAAGCAACAGAGAGAAAAACGGAGACAGCGACAGACTGAAAAAGAAACAAAGACACTCATTGTTTCATAGACCAGATATGGACAGACGACGTCGGCACCGAAACTCAGCAACGTACAGAAATCATGGCCCTCCATGCAGACAGACAGAGAGACAGAGACAAACATAGATACAAACAGCCGACAGACATATCGGCACTAAACTCCAGCTAAGTACAACAAGTAATTTGAGCAAAGCTCATGTGATGCGTGATAGCAGTGGTTCTGCCACCTCGGCAATCAGTGCAAAGCAATAAGATAATATTAATGCGTCTTGAAAGAGCGCTTAAACTTGAGGCCTCCGTATGGAAGACTCCTTGAATTTAAGAGATCGAAATTTAGATTCTTAAAAATGTACGTTTTATGCTAACAAGTAAAGCTCTGCTAACGCAAAAAGGAACGCGCAACAGAGGTGCACAGTCATGCGCTAGTGATGCGTAGACTTCATAAACGTACCTCATCCCTACGACTTTTGGCTAGTTTCACAGAAGGCCCAGTAAAACATAATCATTCACCAGATGGCGCCAGACGCCCTACGACTAAGTATGTAGGCCCTAAGTGTCTTACTTGTACTCACCAGATGGCGCCACTATCTCGCTCTGGCAACGTCATATCGCTGCTGGATGTCGCAGATTTTCCCTACCTCCCTCTCATTTAGCGCCCTCGTTCGAGATGACCCCCTTCGAATTTATGGAAAAGCTTTACGGTTCCTGAAACTAGAGTCTTCCAGTGACGGTGAAGTTTGGTAATCTTAGCTTGCAACGTTTTTGACTGATCCACCCGTGTGACAGACAGACAGATGGACGGACAAACAGAATTGCAATGGCTAAGACGAGTTAAAGCAGTAGCTGCTGTTGCGCGTAAAAATGTCACATGCAGGTTGTCCAGGTCGATCTCCAGACATTTTGGTGCATTTCACTCTTTAAATGTCTGATGCAGCCAGAAATGGCCAAAAAATTCACTAAAAACCTCCTATTTTGGAGGATCAAGATCATTCAAGGTCATCGACGTTGACACCAATGAAAAGCTTGTCACTACTGCTTGTTATGATAAGCAGCATGTCTGTGCCTATCTGCAACCGTATTCACATTACACAAGCCAACAGCGGTAAAATAACCACTTTTAGGGGCCCCCAGGGGCACCAAATTTTGTCACGAAAAACTAGAGACCTTGAGACAGCCAAAGGTGAAAATTTGGTAATCCTAGCTTGGACCGTTTTTGCCTGATTCACCCGTGTGACAGATGAACAGACGGACGGACAGACGAACGGGCAGACAGAATTGTGATGGCTAAGACGCGCTGAAAACAGTAGCTGCTTTCGCGCATAAAAATCATCTCTGGACAAAGAGAGAGACATACACATGCAAACAGATGGACAGGCAGGCAGACAGACATGTGGCATCCACATCAAACACCAACAAAATACAGAAGTCAATAAACCTCCCTGGAGATACATGAAGACATACAGACACATAAAGTCAGACAGATAGACAGAGGCACTCACTGTTTCACACACACACACACCAAATCTGAGCAAAGTACGAAAGTCGTGCAACTCTGTAGAAGCAGAGAAGAACACGTAACCAGACAGAAACATGAAGGAAAAAAAGAGACTCTACAAATGACACAAGAATCAATGTCACAACTACGAACCTTGCTTCACCAGTTTCAACGATGAGTCCGACTTTCATGCGCAGCTTCTCACGCACGAGATGCTTGTGAACAGCGCCAAGAGCCAACAGAGAGCTAAGCAAACACACAAAATAAATTACACAACACTGAAATATAGTATATTGGTAAGTTAGGTGTTAAACAAAATGCTTCAAACAGCTTTTACGCTGTAGCACATTCTTCGGAAATGTTCCACAAGTTGTTACAAGTAAAACAAGACAAAATGCATGCATGAAACATACATCCCATTAACAACGGTTACGGCGAAATTATTACAAAATTTTGTGGAGGGCTTGATACAACCCAGAAAGAAAAAAATCCAGATGGCAACCTGGATTCTTTTGTAGCATAAGAATCATGTGTTGTTTAACATTGATAAGGCATAAACTGAGACTCAGTTCTATTCGCCAGGTGACCGCACTATTCTCAGCAGACTTTTGAGACCTCTGTCAGCTTCAGTTGCAAATGTATAAATGACTATGTACAAGAAGATAGTTCATTTATCAGTACCTGATGGGTACAAGTCGTTTGCCGGCGTTCTTGTCCGACAATACGATCAGTTGATATCCATCACGAGCGGCCTGGGCAGCTTTCATACAAACTGCATCAATTGCTTTCACCAGGCCTTGTACATCCTCCCTCACCGCATACATTATGTTAATTGTCTTTGTCTGTTAACACAAAAAGCACTTCGACCAAGATATGTCAAATGTCAAATATGTCAAACGTTAGCCTTACGGCCAAAATTTATGGCCTTGGCACTAGCGCTAAAGTCCAAGGCCTAAGCCTAATGAAATTTTTAATAAGTCAACTGCTTTTTGCACAAATAACATCAACGATATCTCTTCCGAAGCAATACTACATGTAATAAATAAAATTTTCTGAGAAAAACAGAAAACAGAAATGGACACAAAATAAGATGGACTCAACGCTTCTTTGACTGATAAAAACAACAATTTTGTGATGAGACAGAGATAGACAGAGCAGCTACTACTATCTTTTATCCACGGTATATTGTGATGTGGTAGAATCGGCTGTTCAGGCCATAAACATCAGCGGACAGATATAGACAAAGACGCAGGGAGAAAAAGACCTTCCATCCACGGTAAGAGGTGTTCTTCAGCGTAGACATGTCTTGACGTGACAGAACGGGTTGCTCTAGCCAGAGGCGTCGACACTGCTCAGGACCCGGCTCCAACAGATTGTACTCCGGACCCACTGGACAAGCCTAAAAATCCAGACATAGTACTGGTAAAAGAAAAGTACTGTAAACAACAATATAGCCACTGCAAAAGTTCACCCAGCTCATGTGATAAAAAACAAGCAACTATAGCTTAGAGATACAAATAGTGTCTGCATTCAGCACTGTTATTTACTATTATTACTCAGCCAGAAGCTGATAGTCATTTTATCATATAAGGAAATGGCAGAAGGCTTAATCAGCCCAGTGGTATAGTCACAAAATTAGCTCAATGTCATACTACAGAGCCTCAGCCATGAAGGGAACTAATCTTACCCAATAACAGACAGAGGAAAAGACATACAAATAAACTGACAAACAAACAAACGAAGCGACAGACATTAGTAAAACAAACAAATGGGTAGACAGACAGCAGACATACCAGGGACATGACAATCTTCTCACGGAATGGATCGATCGGTGGATTGGTGACTTGGGCAAACAACTGTTTGAAGTACTCGAACACACGTGGGTTGTACTGAGACAAGCAAGCCAGCGGAGCATCGTTGCCCATTGAACCCAATGCTTCCTTCCTACACACAGTCACAGAAATGTTTTGTATTTTTTGTTTCTGTCTCAGACATCCACAACGTATGTGAAACTAGTGCCAACATATCATGTGGCTGTCTGCCTATAATACAGTGGGCGACTTCACTTTTTGTCTTAGACTTTTGCTGAGCCTTTTCGCTCAGCCAAAGCTAATGCTGAACGCTAAAGTCTGTACTATTAAAAGTGGCAGAAAACCGGTAAACCTAACAGGAAATAAATCAACCAATTACGCTTGAATTTACTTACTTAATTGTGCCGCGCACGCAAATGATGTAATTACGTAGGCCTAACGTCAAACGTCATTATGTAGCCATTCCGGCGTTTGTCCAGATAGAACTGTAAATAGTCACCATGTTTTCGTTCAGCTAAAGTCACAAGTCGAAGTGGATTCTGGCTCAGCGAAATCACCACTTTTTGATTTAAGTAGGTACTTAGACTGATGTTTAGACTCAGCAAAAGTCTAAGTCATAAAGTGAAGTCACCCAGTGTAGTGCACAACCCTAATCCTAACCTATGACCTTTAAAATGATTTGTTTTTATATCTATAGCTGTGCCGCCAACACAGCTGTAGTCATGTTTCTGTTTTTCCCTGGCTTTAATTATTAGTCTCGGATCATGTACCATTACTTACTTATTAACCTCAGATTGCATGCAGTTAGTTACTTACTTGTTCTGAACCATCGGCAGGACAATCATGTTGAGAGTTTCCAGGTTCCAGCCAAACATCGCAAGACGTCGATCTTCCTCCATGACGGAACCACGGTAACTGGTCAAGTGAGAGATGCTGTCACGACGCTGGATTGTACGCTTGACGTCATGGTGGCTGTGAAAGTCAGCCAATGTGAACGTCTAGACATAAACATACAAACAGACATACAGAGAAACGTACAGATGGACAAACATACAGACAGGCATAAAGAGAAACACACACAGAGACAAACAAACAGACAAACAAAGAAACAGACAAAGAGACAAACAAGCCAGTGGGTGAGTGAGCCAGCTCACGAGCTGCAAGCTTAGGAGACAGCCGACTAAAGATCTGCTTTAACAACCGCTGTGTGATGTCTACTATCGATAGTCTAACGCTGATGGATAGTCAGCAGATGCAGTCAAACAGCCACAGACATGCTGCCCAAATATAAGAGTCGCTTACTTGCAGCTCAGGAGCTAGCACACAAAGAGATCAAGCCATAATACTTAAGCATGTGATAAGGTTGGAATAAAGCTACGGTAACTGAAAAACACAAAATGAATCCATAAAGAAATACACATCAGAAAGCAGACAACTCGACGAACCAATCCGGGGGTCCTACAAACTACGTCATATCTATGACAAACTGTTCATTGTGGCAATATCTAGCAACAAAGACAAATCTTTCCAAAGAAGGCAGCAGCAACGCTGAAACATCAGACAGACTTTTTATAAAATTACAGCTTGATCAATTTATCCAGTTTACTAAACTTTGAAAAAACACTAGAACAGACTAAATCAAGAAGATGTAGAGATGTAAACCTCTTGTTCAATCCAGTTAGCAACAGGTCGTAGCATTGCAATTTGTTCTTTGATAATATCATCGCGAACAAAGACCCCTTGTTTAGTATCGACCAATAGCAGGCGGCCGGGCTTCAGCCGACCCTTCTGAATGACCTCATTGGCTGCCACGTTAGCCACGCCCACCTCGCTCGCCATGTACATGAAGTTGTCCTTGCTGACGTAGAACCGGGATGGACGCAAACCATTTCGGTCCAACACGGAGCCGATGTAACGGCCGTCCGTAAAGACTATCAGAGCTATAAACAAACACACACAGACAGAAAGATAAACAAACATACAGACAAAAAAAGCAGATAAACAGACCGATTTAGAGCACAGATTATACGCATACCAAAATTTTTGTTCAACTCGCCGGCCTGTTTTTCAAAAGTTACCACAAGTTATGCTGGTTTTCTAAAACAAACTCACCATCAGACTATATACACTCTCGGTGACTGTGCTTTCAATTAACACTAACTGCACCTTACTATGAAGGTGGCTGGATAGGATAAAAAACATGGAATCACTAGACATAATAATCCAGAAAGCCACATGGACTGCACAACACCAAGCAACCTGGAAGATCCAGAAGGAGCTGCCGTTGCACGCCTTGAGTCTTACGATGGCAATAATTCTTACTATAATTTAGACAGACATACCTGGTCCATCCCAGGGTTCCATGGAGTAGGCGGACCAACGATAGTAAGCTTTCTTTGAAGCAGACATCCCGGAGTCGTTCTGCCATGCTTCCGGTATCATTGTTATGATTGCCTAAATACACATGTCACATACACTTGATACAATAGGACACATGAAATAACTAGAAGGCGCTCATGAGAGTGCATATCTCCGCCAAGTGAAGTGACGTAAACACAAGGAAAGAAAAGGCAGAAGGAAGAGCTGCTTCACTGCAGGGGAGGGAGGTTAATGTAACAGCAAGCGTTGCTGCTTGCGCTGCTGTTATCATGTATACAAACACACACATACGCATACTGAACGACGGACACAATGACGAGCAGAACGACCGATCTCATAATCTCCTCCAATGCTCACTACATTGACACTTGGCAGATATAACAAAACTAACTAATAATTCAGTGCAAAAGCACTAAAAGACATGCAGTTTTCTCTCTGTCTTTGCACCTCTGAAATCAACTGACATACTGGTGCTACACAAATTTGTTTATTTTTATTATTATTATTAATTTTCATCAACGTGAACTGGCCAATTTTGTACTGTACACTTTGTATTACATGCAGCCGTGAAAGTCAGCAGTATTCTGATGCTACTGAAATAACAAAACTTAAAATACTGGCTCATCTACTGAAGACCAAAGAGCAAAGCACCAAACAGCAAACAAGGAAATTTTCAATATAGCATTGGACCACTAAGATAGTCAGACAAGTTAAGTTATTCCCAATCCGCAAATTTACAGTTTTTAATTATCTTCGCATCTGCCAGTACAGCGGTCAAATTTCGTGCTGTACTCGCCAGAAACAAGTGTTACCAAGTCAGGTTATGTAAGAGGATTATCTACTATCATTCACAGTTATAGAGATATGCGGCCTCAAACATATTGGAGTCACAAGTTTGACCTTTAGGGGTCACGTGACATCATCACTCACGTAACCGTTGGACCTGCCTACTTCGAATACCATACCCTAGAACCAAACCCAGAATGACACGCTGTCTGAAACTAAGGCCTTGCTAAGCTGATGCGTCGCAAGCTAACAAAAGTAACTCAGAAATTCTCGCCTAACCAGATCTCACCTCTGGCAATTCCCTGTGCCCAGCATAGCAGAGAAACTCCACGACGTTGTCAAAACACCCGGAGTCTGACATGTCCGGCTCTATGATCGGATAGAGCTTATGCAGGTCAGCATCAAACACACTGCTGGACATGACACCTTCACGAGCATGCACAAGGTTCACGTTGCCTTTCAGCGTGTTGATCTCTCCATTGTGTGCTATGTACCTGATAAACCACACATATTAACAGATGGACCACACACACGTTCAGAACACACAGACATAGCCTGCATATGCTAACACACAATCGTTAGCATATTATCCAAAAACAACTTGTATCGGCAGACAAAAAAAGTTAATGAACATTCCATGATATAGAAAGTTGAAATCTCTGACAATAAAATTTTGCAGAAAACGCAGCTACATATCTGTTCCTGCATTCGCAGCAGCGCAACGTACTGGCACATTCCTATCTTGCAATATTTATTTACAGAATTCATCCAAAAACTGCAGACTGCATCAGTTGACCTAGCGAACGTTAACAGTGCCAAAAATAGTTAAACTGCACCATTTGGCAGATTATGTGTACAGAACACAGAGACCAAACACAGAGCTTTTGTAAATGTGTCAAATTTTTTTCACATAGAAAGTGGAGTGGCTAGATAAGTTATTCTACGACAAAGTACCAACAAACAAATTTGCAACTTTCCTGCAAAGACAGACGTCAGATACGACCATGTTAAAAATAACTTTCAATGACAAACTTTTACGAGTCTAACAAAATTTTTCTTAAACTGACTCAAATCAAAAACAACTTTTCATTTTTTAATTCTACAAAATGGTTTTTCCAACTGTGACAGCAAAGAAGAGAACAAACCTCTGTGGGTGTGCACGTTCCCAGCTGGGAAACGTATTCGTGGAAAAACGTCCATGAACCAGCGCTAGGTGAGTCATGTAGGATATCTGCTGCAGGTCGGTAAAGTACAGCCACAACTGTGACGTCGACATCAGACCCTAACATACAAAGGTGCATAGATAAAAGCATAATACATAGAATTGGCAAGTTGAAAAGTTAGTTTGCAAAGCCTCCTAAAAAATATTCCTGTGTGTCCGGTTGCCATCTGGCCATTAAAAACCTGTGTCCCTGAAATTTTTGTTGGACCTTTAAAAATAAGGTATCACTTTTTAGTTTGTTTCTAAACTTTTACTCAAAAAAATTGTTTGCATCTCTTATGTTCCACTGCTGTATCTTCACTTCAGTTCTCGTGGGTGTCAAACTGTTTTATGTGGCATGTCACAATATAAAAATAAATCATACTGTGCTGGCGACAGCTAGGCTTTCCCAAACAGTCACAGAACCAAACAATCATGGAAGTGAGTCAGTAATATTTTAGAAAATGATTTCGTTTTCTTTACAGTTTTCACATAGTTTCCAAATATTCAACTCAACTGCAGTGACGGTTTTACTTACAATTTTGATTTAGTGACTAATATTTGATTAATTTATTTATAGTTTTAGTTCTTCATTTTGTTTAAGACTTTATGCAGTTTTCTTACCGTTCGTGCAAAACAACAGTTTTCACTGCCTCTTTAAAATCATGCATAACCACTTAATTCCCGTCCAGATAAGCACAAAAATACACTGCAAATCATAAAAGAAAGAGATGCGAGTCTTGTCCACACCTTTGCAATCTTTTGCAAAATTTCCAAAATTCTCAGCAGAAAATATGCAACGAAACAAACTATCATCACAGATTCCACCACACCCTACTGTGCGAAATACTTCTGACAAAAATACACTGCAAATCATAAAAGAAATAGATGCGAGTCTTGTCCACACCTTTGCAATCTTTTGCAAAATTCAGTTCCAGTAACAGTGGTCAAAATATCACTTTCGTAGATGACGGGAGTGGTATTGGGTGGCCCAGGTCAATCACGCATACAGAAGAGTCACGTTGGGTCAGACCACAGGGAGAGACACTCACTATGGTGACAGGTGTCCCGTAGCTATAGCCAATAGCCTGCTGGTGTTATTAAATCGGTCTCAGTCCCACTGCTTGTCTCACTGCATGCACGCCTCTCTGTCTGTGTCCGTGTGAGAGAGACAGACAGACCAGCGCTTCAATGGTACGCTGGTCAAAGATGAGACACCCGGGAAGACCTGGGCGGCGTCAGGTTTTCAGAGCTAGGGGGTCTAGGTGGAGTGGCTATCGATTTACCGCTACTACCCATATCCCCCACCCCCTTCATCCATCCAAAAAGCTCGAATTTGCTCAAATCACACGGGGTCGTCCTGTTGGAGGCCGGGGGGACCGAACCTTTGAACCCCCCTGCCCGCCGCCGCCATTGCGGGAAGCTGAGGTCAGATACCCCCAAAAAAGCCCATGGGTTCTATTGGGTAAAAAGAATCTTTAAATAATCCTTAAACGTCTTAAAACCTGCTAAGAACCCTGGAAATCCAACCCCAAAACCACCCAAACTTAGTCCAATTTAGCTGCTCCAAAATCCCCAGATTGCGGCTGTTTTTGCCAATCCCGAATCCCGAGATTAGCAATTCAATCCCGGGATTGCAATCATTAATTATAACATATTCTATTTTACACTGACGACAAGATAAAGCCAGTTGAAAAGTGAAGAGCTCTGAACCATGAGTTTATTATTACTGTATAAACCAAAACCTATTACCTTGTAGACTACAACGTGAGCGGACAGACTGCAGATGTAACAACGTATCTGAAGCTGAGTCTGCAGCTTGTTGGATGCCATCTTACGCAACATATACACCTACAATATGCCATTCATAGATGTTGAAAATGTTTTTAAAAACACAGTTTTAATGTTTTTATTGTCGTATGTTTTTTTGTTGTTGAAAAAACGTGCAATGCAATACAAACTTGAAAATACACTGTAGGGTCATTCATGTGGAACGAAGGTCTATAGTGTGGCTGATCGGAGTGGTGGTATGTCTGCTGGCTGCTCCGGGAACTCCAACTATTTCCTAGCGCAGGCAACAGACGGCCGCATACGGCGCAAAGTGCGCTGCGGTATCATTAGCTTATGCCATTCAACTGTCATTATAAATGTAAAGCGCTTCCGATCACGTGTCTTGACTTTTGCACGCAGCGCTGCTATATCAAAGACCCGACCTTCACCTTTACTTTTTTACTCTCTAGTCTACTAAATGAGATGTTTAAATGGCTGATAAATAGCTGACCTGTCTGTCGAAAGCTTGCTGGTCGTCGAATCGTGACGACGTTACAAATACCTGGCACATTCCCATACAGCCATTATGCGGTTATACGCATCATCATATATCACTTGCAGGCGTCTTGCCAGATCGAAACACACTTATGCACAGGCATCAAACTCATATAAACCTTGCAGCAAATGCTCAAAAAATAAGAGGAGAAGGTTTTTTTAGCAAAATAGGGAAGGAGAAGTTGAATATTATAATTCTGCATTTCTGATATATTTATGATATCTTCCAAGCAGAAGCGTTCTGTGACGCTTAGAATGTATGCACCAAATTCGTTTTTCACTGGGGCTCCGCCCCAGACTCCGCTGGGGGTGGAGTGGGGGAGCTCACGACGCTCGACCAGACACCCTAGTCGGCTAAGGAAGAAGTTATCTACGGCGCCTCGTTCTTTGTGCACGCCTTGCCTTGAGTTAAGGAGGGGAGCTTGCTCCAAGAACTTAGGGGAACAGACGCTCCTGCAGTTATATAGCACGGCATGCGTGTAACAAACGTTTGAAAAATATTTTTAAACGAAGACCAAAGTAATCCGGAGATAGCGGAATCGCTCGATTGTGTTTATTTACTGGCAGCAGCAATTTGCAACTGCATGCATGTTTTGGCTGCGGGGTTCAACCCGTTCCCCTGGGTGGACAAAGACCCCCTTCTAACACGACGCGTCAGTGAACCTCACAAGTGTATGCGCCAAATTGCACCCGAATCCGTCGAACGAATTAAGCAGGGAATAACAAATGCAACAGACGACAAAGAGACAGACAGACCACACCACAAAGAAATGTTCAGAAACAGGCGGAATCACTTATTGTGCTGCCAGAGCAAGTACGCCTAAAAACGTATAAACGCGTTTTAGTTAATGAAAAAAAATTGTAAAGAAGAGCTCCCAAGACGTCAAAAGTCGCCCTTTGCTGTGCCTATTTTCTGGACTCATCGCAATGCATTAGTGGCCGGGGGCTACGCCCTCGACCCCACTGGCGCTCGGGGAGCTAAACCCAACGGCAACACACAACGGAAACGTCATCTTCAATTTTTAAGCGCGACAGCACGTCGTGCTAAGCACGTCTTAGCTATTTAGAGGCGTCCGTCTGTCTGCCTGACTCTCACACTATGCAGCCCTATCAAGACGGCGCAAACTAGGATCACGAAATCTTCACCGTGGGCTCCCACACAGAATAGTTTTTTAACAAAATTTCGTGACGTTGGACGGACAGAGCCCCCCCTCCGCGAACAAGAGCGTCAAAGAGGGGTACCCTATAGACGTTAATTAGCCGCCGTCGACTCGCCTAGCGTAAAAACGGTTGCAGATATCAGGAGCGTATTTAGAGGGGGGGCGCCCCCTAAACTCGCCAAACAGGCCTACTGCAGACAGTCTAAAAGACGCACTGTATAGTTAACGTGATTCTGCACACAACAGCTCAAAAAAATTTTCTGCTCGCTTCGCTCGCTGATTATTTCTACCCCCACTTTTGAATTTGTAGCGCCGCCGTTGTTTGCCTATAATGTTTAAACTGCACGGAATTTAATCAATTGATTCTCAGGAAAATAATTAAACCTTTTGCCAGCGTCGAAAGCGTCGAATTTGGGTACACCATCAGAATGCGCAATTTCTGCTACTATCCGCCAATTTTTAGATGCAGACAGACAGGCACATACTTGACCGCTATATCAATGCAGGCACTACGCTGAGATAAGAGGTAGTGTAGCACTTGAGGCTGGCTTGGGAGGAGGACGTTCGTCCGTTGGACTTGCGATCGCGAGGTCGTGTGTTTCACTCTCGGTCGCGTCGCTAAAAAGTGGTTACTACTTGGATGGATGACTGTCGGCGAACATGTAAACCATCTCGGTATATAACCAACACCAAGGTCAACTCAGCCTTCCATCCCTCCAGGGTAGGCAAATCGAGTACCGGCCTGTCTGGCTGGGGTTAAGGCAAGGCGCGTTCACCTGCGTTGGGCGAACCTGTGTGATCCCACATCGCAGGTGACGCTCCACGAACCGAACTACAAGTTCGTTCGCTTAGTACACTCCCACAGACGCAACTGAACGGTTGGCATTTCAGTAATTAAGTTCGGTTCATTTACGTGGCTTCGTACACGCCTTAATAACGACGAGCGTGCACTCGCAGGGTGTGAGCGATTAGCCAGGTAAGTACTAGCGACGTAATCAATACGTCACACCTCC